>ENA-OUOG01003429-OUOG01003429.1-marine-metagenome-genome-assembly--contig:-NODE-3429-length-14861-cov-3.903206_pt1 | contig 14861 bp, 15 predicted proteins | sample MGYA00248635_ERZ508505 | MGnify/ENA primary metagenome ERZ508505 (study PRJEB26176, sample SAMN06267871) | marine metagenome | isolation source: Saanich Inlet, British Columbia, Canada | place: Pacific...
AATTTCCTGGGGTAAAGGTGGTGTTTACATCATCAAATAAAACGCGCTTCCCAAATTGAACGGAAAGGTTTGAAACTGAAAGCATATCCTCGTATTTTAGTGATGCAAAAGTACACAAATCAAATCCGCTTTCCACACTTTTTTTTAACTTAGCCATTAATCAATGTCCTATTACCATGCGGAAACAATGTTGCCTAATCGGATTTCTTTTTATTCTTGGCTGTGCTAAAGAAAACGAGAGCCCCACTACGGCCTTTTTTGGAGGGCAAATCATCAATCCTTCTTCAGAGTTTGTTTCATTGTATAAATATGACCAACGCATTGACTCACTTCCCTTAGACGAGGAAAATCGTTTTGCCAAACGCTACGATTCTATCCGTTTTGGTCTATTTAAAATGGAACATTTGCCCGAAAAGCAAATGGTCATTATTGAACCGGGAGATTCTATATGGTCACGGGCAAACATGTCCGATTTCAATGCTTCATTGGTTTTTAGTGGTCCTGGCTCTGGAAAAAACAATTTCTTGATGGACACCTACTTAAGCATTGCACAAGAAGGAGGTTTTCTCTCTTCAAAATACGCCCTAAACGCTGATGTCTTTGGACAAATTATCGATTCCCTCTTACAAGAAAAGAAAGCAGCTTGGGTAGACTTCAGCAATCAAACTCAGCTTACGCCTCTAGCCCAAAAAATCACTCAAGCGGCCTATGTGTATCCTTATGCCAATCGCAGAGAGCGTTATGCCCTTATTCGCGGTAAATCTGCCATTAAAACGGATAGTAGCTATTTTAATTTTCGGGAATTTTTAAATTATGGGGAACGTGACCTGGTTTATTTCGAACCTTATATTACCTATATGATGAGCTATTTGAGTCAAGAAGCACTAGAAGAAGGACAGCTTTTTGTTCAAGAAAAAAGCAAAACTGAGTTCAATATCAAGCGTATTCAATTGATTGATGACCGCATTAGCAATCCCGTTTTGCGAAACGTCTTGGCGCGAACCGTTGCCTTTGAGGAATTACTCAATTTCCGCAACCATCTGTATCACGAGAATTTCCTTCAATTTTTTATCGCTGTCAATACTTCACCCTTTTATTTAAACGAAATTTTAAGTCTCCATGCCTCACTCATTCAAATGGAACCCGGACAAATGTTACCTGTAGTAGAAATGGAAACCAATTCGGGTGAAATCATCAATAGCGATGAGGTCTTTGAAGGCAAACGAACTGTTGTGTATTTTTGGTCGCAAACCCAAATGAATCACTTTAAACGCACCCAAGAACGCGTCAAAGAATACCAAAAGCGTTTTCCTAAATATCGCTTTGTTGGGGTTTGTATACAACCCTACAACGACTTGGTGCGCAACTATCAGTCTATCATGAAAATAGCGCCTGAAAACCAATTTGCCCTCGTCAATTTTGAACGAGCCAGCAGTGAATGGGTCATTACCCTTCTTAACAAGGGGATTATCATTAATGAAAATGGGCAAATTCTGGATGGATTTGGGAATTTCTCCAGCACTTCTTTTGTAGAAACTCTTACAGAAAACCACCGATAATGCCAGAATTCGCCTCCTATTGTGAAGCAATTGAAGCGGCTGAGTTATCGGAAAAGCATAGACGCTATCACGATACGGAATACGGCTTTCCTGTTGACAATGACAATGAACTCTTTGGCCGACTGTTATTGGAAATCAATCAGGCAGGTTTGTCGTGGGATACTGTACTTAACAAGAGGGAAAGTATCAGAGCTGCCTATGCCAATTTTGACATCAAAAAGGTTGCTTCTTTTAGCGAAGATGACATTCTTCAGCTACTTGAAAATCCTGGAATCATTCGTATGCGAAAAAAGATTGAGGCAGCCATTTACAATGCACAAAGACTACTTCAAATACAAAATGAATACGGTTCTTTTAAAAATTGGTTAGATATTCAACATCCTAAAAATAAAGAAGATTGGGTAAAATGTTTTAAGCTACAGTTTAAGTTCACGGGAAACGAAATTACCAAAGAATTCTTGATGGGAACCGGCTATTTAAAAGGGGCACACATTGCTGCATGCCCCATATATGCTAAAATTGTAAAACACCAACCCAAGTGGATGGATAAATAACTAATTACCTTTTTTATAATCCGCTAAAAATTGTGCTAATCCAATATCAGTCAATGGGTGTTTCAATAAACCTTTGATTGAACTTAATGGGCCTGTCATAACATCTGCGCCAATCTTAGCACAATCAATTACGTGCATGGTGTGACGCACAGAGGCTGCAAGAATTTGTGTTTCAAAAGTATAGTTGTCATAAATCTCACGAATTTCTTCAATTAGATTTAAACCATCGGTAGAGATATCGTCCAAACGTCCGATAAAAGGAGATACATAGGTTGCCCCTGCTTTGGCTGCCAGTAATGCTTGACCGGCAGAAAAGACAAGCGTACAGTTGGTTCTAATGCCCTGGTCAGAAAAGTACTTTAATGCTTTAACACCGTCTTCAATCATAGGAATTTTCACCACAATTTGTGGGTGCAAGGCAGCAAGTGCCTCTCCTTCTTTGATCATTCCAGCCAAATCAGTAGAAAGAACTTCGGCAGAAACATCGCCTTCAACTGCTTCGCAAATAGCCACATAGTGTTTGAGAATATTATCGTGGCCAGTGATGCCCTCTTTAGCCATTAGTGAAGGATTGGTGGTTACACCATCGAGTACACCAAAAGCTTCGGCTTCTTTGATTTGATCTAGATTGGCAGTGTCGATAAAAAATTTCATGCTTCAGTTTTTTTAAAATTACAAATTATAATGGTTCTTTAACAAGCGTTCAAATACTTTTTGTGGAAGAATTCTTTTCAAGGTCAACGACAGCCTTTGCATAAAAGGCCCCACAGCATAATGAGGACGCAATTTGTTTTGCTGAATGTAGCCTGCCACAGCTTTGGCTATCTCTATAGGATCATTTCCTTGATCGACATGCTCATCCATGGTGGATAAACTTTCTTGATAGATGGCCGCATAGGGCGATCCTTTCTTATTGGGTTCATAATAGCGTCTAGAAGCAATATCAGTGGCATAGTCACCTGGGGCTAGGGTACAAACCTCAATGCCGAATTGGGCCACTTCCATACGTAATGCCTCGGATATGAGCTGTAAAGCACCTTTTGAAGCTGAATATCCCCCTCGAAAGGGTAAACCCATAGACGCACCGATAGAAGTAATATTGATGATTTTTCCTTTGCCAGCTGCACGCATCAACGGAAGAGCTTGTTGCACCATGGCCAGCGGACCAAAAAAGTTGGTGTCAAAATGAGACCGCAAAGCCTCTAAATTTACTTCCTCTACAGCACCGGTAATCCCTACCCCTGCATTGTTGACCAAAACATCTAGCTGACTGATTTTGGTCGTCAATTCAGCAAAAAACATATCAATACTGGCCTGAGAACTTAGGTCTAATGCCAATAAAGGAAAAGGTAAATCAGAATATTTTTGCGGGAAACGGCTGGTGCCTATTACAGTATATCCTAGGGAGTGCAAGTGGATGGAAATGGATTTTCCCAAGCCTGATGAAGCACCGGTAACCAAGACTGTTTGTTTCATAAAATAAAAAAGGGTAAGCGATCTATATCACACCGCTACGACCATCTACCCTTGCTGCGTTCCCGCCCTGGGGGAGTTCAATAGGAGCTGGTTGTATAGGACTTACCCTAAAGGCAAATATACAACCCTCCTTTTTGTTCACAATCATTTTCGTTTCGATTTTTTTCGCTTATTTTTAAACAAAAATAAATCCCATGAAATGGATATCCCTGATCTTAATCATTATTACACTCAAAAGTTGTGGATCTAACCGTTCTTCCCTTAGAATTACTATTAAACCAAACGCCAACACCTTTGTTCATGGCGATACCCTCTCCCTTACCCTCAAGCACAAGAAAGGAATAAGCATTGATTCTACCCGCTATTTTCTCAATGATGTAGCCATTGTCCTCCCGCATGTTTTCGCAGAGGAGAAGTTAGGCGATCAACGATTGACCGCTGTAAACTTTGTAGCAGGAGAAAAAGTAGAAGCAACACGAAGCGTGCGTTTGTTAAAGTCGACCCCTCCCGAATTGTGGACCTATACCCTCCTAAATGAATTTCCACATGACCAAGAGGCCTATACCCAAGGATTGGAATTTGACGGAGAGGTACTCTTTGAAAGTACCGGTTTGAATGGGAAGTCGAGTTTGCGAAAAGTAAACTACACCTCAGGTGAGATTATCCAATCCATTCCCCTTAACGCCTCCTATTTTGGTGAAGGATTGACCCTTCTAAACGATAAAGTGTATCAATTGACCTGGCAAGAAAACACCGCGTTTGTTTACGACAAAGAAAGTCTGAACATGGAAACTTCCTTTAGCTACGATCAAAGTAAAGAAGGTTGGGGACTCTGTAACGATGGAGAGTTTTTGTATAAATCAGATGGCACGGCAAAAATTTGGAAGCTTGATCCTAATACAGGGAAAGAATTAAGCTATATAGAAGCAACCACCCACAAAACCATTCTGAAAAATATCAATGAACTGGAATGGGTAGATGGAAAGATCTATGCCAACACCTATCAATCCCAAAAAGAAGTGGTTGTCATCATCGATCCTTCGACTGGCGCCACAGAAGCCGTAATTGACTTTAGTGGACTCAAAGAAAAGGTCGCTCAGATTCCAAGTCTCAATGTGCTTAATGGCATTGCCTACCACCCCCAACGAAAAACATTTTTTATCACCGGAAAAAACTGGAGTAAGCTTTTTGAAGTCACCCTCCAAAAGAAATAAATGGAACCATTTGAACAACGCATCATTGTTTCCGAAGCACATTTAGATGAACTCCAACATGTCAACAATGTTCAATACCTGCAGTGGGTACAAGATATAGCAGGAGCGCACTGGCAGCATTTAATTAAAAATAATAACGAGGAGTTTGGCCTTTGGGTGGTTCGCTCCCACCATATTGAATACAAACGTCAAGCCAAACTAGGCGATGAACTTCGGGTGCTTACCCATGTAGAATTGACCGAGGGCTTTTTGAGTGAGCGTCGTGTTCGCTTTTATTTGAACGACTCCAATACCCTAGTTGCACAATGTAGCACTCAGTGGTGTTATCTTGACCCAAACACCCAAAAACTGTTGCGAATACCAGCAACTGTACAAGCTGTTTTTGAGTAAAAAAGCAAGTTTAAATTCAGAGTCAAATGAAGCCTTAAATTTTAATTTAAGGAGTTCTTTTTGATCATTCTTTACAGCTTAATGATTAAATAAAGCGCGTCCAGCCATTAGGGCATGCACCTCTTTGGCAACAGCAGCTAGAACGGTTTCGTCTTGGTAGTTAGACAATACACGGTCTATAAGAGCTACAATAGTTTCCATATCAGCTTCGTTTAATCCACGAGTAGTAATGGCGGCAGTTCCCATACGAATTCCAGACGTCACAAAGGGTGACTTATCGTCAAAGGGAACCATGTTCTTGTTGGCAGTAATTTCTGCTTTTACTAGAGCCAATTCTGCATCTTTCCCGCTTATGCCCTTGTTGCGTAAATCAATCAACATCATATGGTTGTCGGTTCCTTCGGATATCAGTTTATAGCCACGGCTTACAAAGGCTGCGGCCATTGCGGCAGCATTCTTTTGAACGCGGAGCATATAATCTTTGAAAGAAGGTTGAAGGCACTCCCCAAAAGCAATCGCCTTGGCAGCGATTACGTGTTCTAAAGGCCCTCCTTGGTTGCCGGGAAAAACAGCCATGTCCAACAAATGAGACATTTTGCGCACTGTGCCGTTCTTAAGGGTAATCCCAAAGGGGTTGTCAAAATCCTCTCCCATTAAAATAAGTCCACCACGTGGTCCACGAAGGGTTTTGTGTGTCGTAGTTGTCACAACATGGCAATGCGGAATAGGATTGCTTAGAAGCCCTGTAGCAATCATTCCAGAGGGATGGGAAATGTCTGCAAGCAAAAATGCACCTACTTCATCCGCAATAGAACGAAATTCAGCAAAATCGATGTCTCTTGAATAGGCAGAAGCCCCGGCAATGATCATCTTGGGTTGTACTTCTTTTGCTATCGCACGAATATTGGCATAGTCTAGACGACCAGTCTCCTTTTGTACACCATAAAAATGTGCCTCGTATAAACGTCCAGAGAAGTTTACAGGAGAACCATGGGTGAGATGACCTCCATGCGAAAGGTCAAATCCGAGAATTTTATCCCCTGGTTTGATAAAGGCATGGAAAACCGCAGTATTGGCTTGAGAACCCGAATGCGGTTGCACATTGGCATAGGCAGCGCCAAACAATTCTTTTGCCCGATCAATGGCCAATTGCTCTACCTTGTCCACCACTTCGCAACCCCCATAATAACGTTTCCCTGGATAGCCTTCTGCATATTTATTGGTCAACACAGATCCTGTAGCCTCCATTACAGCAGGAGAAGTAAAGTTTTCTGAGGCAATTAGTTCAATTCCATTGAGCTGACGATTTTCTTCCTCTTTTATCAGATCAAATATAGCGGTGTCTTTCTGCATGGTCATAAATTTAAAGCACAAAAATAGGCAAATCCACCTGATTTATGGCAGATATACTAACCGATAAAATGATTTTATTAAAAGGAAATTAACAACAGCCCGCAGAAGGGTCACAACAGTTTTCTGCAGTCATTGTTTTGTCTTTAATTTGATCGCTTTCTGGGATACCGCAATTGTCTTTGGCCAAGCAGTCGGTTTGTTTGACGAGCAGTTGAAAATTCTCACCATCAAAGTCTAAACCATATTTCCCGATGGTCTCTCCTTGATACTCCACTTCTATTTCTTCATCACTAATGCCAATTTTTTGTTGTGATAAACGAATGATATCGATCACTTTTTGTGGCTTTAAGCGATGCTGCACGTCATCTGAACTCCACAATTGAAAGTTAACGACACTTTCTTTACGCTCTGTACCACCACAATCAATAAAGTGTTTGTGAACCATTCCTACCTCCGTAATGTGAAAATGTGGAGGGACAAAGTCCCCAGTAGGCAGCTGGAAACGAAATGACGATACTTGATTGAGTGATGTAAGAAATTTGGAAAGCAACATGTTTTTTTTTTGCTAAACTACAGAATTTTATATTCGAATTCAAGCAACATTGAAGATGATATTTAATCCCATCAATAAATATAAAGTGTTGTCTCACGAACCCGCTTAATGAATAATTCTAGCTTAGGATGAGACAAAATGACATTGTAAAAGCAGTTTTAAATGACATATAGTCAGTTGTTAATCAATGGAATAGCTTTTGCATTGGATAAAATAAAAAATGCCATGAATCTAAATAATTTCACCCTAAAATCGCAAGAGGTTGTTCAATTTGCACAACAACTCGCCTTTGACCGTGGACACCAACAAATCGAAAACGAACATCTATTCCAGGGGCTGTTGGAGGTAGATGAGAACGTACTCCCCTATCTATTCAAAAAACTGCAATTGAATTTTGGGTTAATCAAGCAACTCAACGAAAGCATGTTAAACCATTATGCAAAAGTAGAGGGAGGACAACAAATGCTATCCTCAAATGCCTCACAAACACTTTTACAGGCAAACAATATCGCTAAAAAGCAAAAGGATGAATTTGTCGCTACCGAACATTTGTTTGTAGCCCTATTTCTATCGGACAGCAAAGTGGGCAAAATGCTTAAAGATCAAGGGCTTACAAAAAAAGAGTTGGAAAAAGCACTACAGGAACTACGCAAAGGAGAAAAAATCACTTCGGCTGGAGCAGAAAATAATTTTAATGCGCTAGATAAATATGCAATCAATCTCAACAAATCTGCTGAAGAGGGTAAACTAGATCCTGTTATAGGAAGAGATGAAGAAATTCGCCGTCTACTTCAAATCCTTAGTCGAAGAACCAAAAATAACCCTATTTTGGTGGGTGAACCAGGAACAGGAAAAACGGCAATTGTCGAAGGGTTAGCCCATCGAATTATCGATGGAGATGTGCCAGAAAACCTGAAAGAAAAGCAATTTTTTGCACTAGATATGGGGGCATTGATTGCGGGAGCAAAATACAAAGGGGAATTTGAAGAGCGTTTAAAAAGTGTCATCAAAGAAGTAACGCAAAGCGATGGAGATTTAGTGCTATTCATTGACGAAATTCATACGCTGGTTGGTGCAGGCGGTGGAGAAGGTGCAATGGATGCTGCCAATATTTTAAAACCTGCACTGGCACGAGGGGAACTCCGCGCGATTGGGGCTACCACGCTAGACGAGTATCAAAAGTATTTTGAGAAAGACAAGGCACTTGAACGCCGTTTTCAAAAGGTAATTGTTGATGAACCAGATACCGAAAGTGCGATCTCTATTTTACGGGGAATCAAAGACAAATACGAATCGCACCACAAAGTTCGCATTAAAGACGAAGCTGTCATTGGTGCGGTTAGCCTTTCCAATCGTTATATAACCAATCGATTTTTACCCGATAAAGCAATCGATCTGATGGATGAAGCGGCAGCTAAGCTTCGAATGGAGATCAATTCTAAACCCGAAGAACTGGATTCGTTGGATCGAAAAATCCGACAAATTGAAATTGAATTAGTGGCTATCCAAAGAGAAAAGGATTCGTCAAAAATTTTATCACTTGGAAAAGAACTGAGTGAATTGAAAGAAAAGCGCAATACCATTTTTGCGCAATGGAGTAATGAAAAAGAAAGCATTGATGCGGTCCAACAGACGAAACTAGAAATTGAAAAGCTAAAATCACAAGCAGATCGTGCAGAACGTGAAGGAGATTATGGCCTTGTTGCTGAAATACGATATGGGAAACTTCAAGAAGCAGAAGCAAAGATTGATGCATTGCAAAAAGATGTTGCCAAGTCCCAAACAGGTGAAACACTCATCAAAGAGGAGGTTACCTATGATGATATTGCAGAAGTAGTCGCCAAATGGACCGGAATTCCTGTGAGTAAGATGTTACAAACAGACAAAATTAAACTCATGCACTTGGAAGACCAACTTCACAAAAGACTGATTGGACAAGAAAAAGCAGTTGTTGCAGTGAGCGATGCCATTCGACGTTCACGGGCTGGACTTCAAGATAGCAATCGACCCGTTGGTAGTTTCCTCTTTTTGGGTACAACCGGTGTAGGAAAAACCGAATTAGCCAAGGCATTGGCCGAAACTCTTTTTGATGATGAAAATAACATCACTCGCATTGATATGAGTGAATATCAAGAGCGCCATGCAGTTAGTCGTTTGGTAGGGGCTCCTCCTGGATATGTGGGCTATGATGAAGGTGGACAGCTAACGGAGGCGGTGAGACGAAAACCCTATTCGGTCATACTTTTGGACGAAATCGAAAAAGCACATCCTGACACGTTCAACATACTTCTCCAAGTATTAGACGAAGGAAGACTTACGGATAATAAAGGACGATTAGCAGACTTTAAAAATAGCATAGTCATCATGACCAGCAATATGGGTAGTCATGAAATTCAGACAGCTTTTGAAAATAACCCTAAATTCTCGGAAGCTGAAAGAGTTGCTAAAGAGAAAGTAATGGAACTGCTGAAAAGACAAGTTCGCCCAGAATTCTTAAATCGAATTGACGACATTGTTTTATTCTCTCCTCTTACAAAATTGGAAATTAATAAAATCGTAAGACTTCAACTGGATCTCATCAAAAAGCGACTAGCTGATCAGGAGATAACGCTAGCAGCTACAGACGCTGCTATTGATCAACTAACTGTTTTAGGCTTTGACCCACAATATGGTGGACGTCCAGTTAAAAGAACCTTGCAGCAACACCTTCTCAACCCTTTGAGTAAGGCGATTTTAGAAGAATCCATTTCAAAAGAAAAAGAGATCTTGCTGGATTATTTTGAAAACCAATTTATTTTCAGAAACAGCAAGCAAGCTTCGTAATAGATAAGTACTACCTTTGCAGCGTGCAAAAGAAAATCAACATACAAAACAAACGTGCGCGATTTGAATACGAGCTAATCGATCAATACACTGCAGGCTTGGTCTTGACTGGGACGGAAATAAAATCCATTCGCCTTGGAAAAGCTACCATCACTGATAGTTTCTGTGAATTTAATGATCGTGGAGAGTTGTTTGTTATCAATATGGATATTCAAGAATATGCATGGGGAACACACTACAACCATCGTCCCAAAGCAGAGCGTAAAATGTTAATGAATAAAGGTGAACTAAGAAAATTAGCGAAAGAAGTTAAAAACGTTGGTTTAACCATTGTCCCGCTCAGGGTATTCATCACCGATAAAGGACATGCTAAATTGATCATCGCACTAGCAAAAGGGAAAAAATTATTCGATAAGCGGGATACAATTAAGGATCGTGATAATAAGCGGAATTTGGATAGGGTGAAAAAAGCCTTTCCAAAATAACAGCACCCTTTTAAGAACTCAATTTTTATTCTTGAGCATGGGTACAAAACGAAATTCTCCAAATTGCTCTTTGTCAAAGGCTTTTTCTCCTGTCCGTGTAAAACGGTGCATGATTTGAGGATCCGTTCCAATGGGAATTACCAAACGTCCGCCAATTTTCAATTGACGTAATAAATCTTTGGGTAATTCGGGAGCTCCAGCAGTGACCACAATGGCATCAAATGGGCCATCGTTGGGTAGCCCTAAATAGCCATCCCCTAAAATATGTTTTTTTGGATAAAGGCCAATTTGATCGAATAGACGCTGGGTTTTTTTAAACAATTCTCGTTGGCGTTCAATGGTGTATATTGTCAGCCCCATGGCTTTAAGAATAGCCGTTTGGTAGCCCGAGCCTGTTCCAATTTCCAACACCTTTGCGCCACTATTGACGTTAATCAATTCAGATTGAAAAGCAACCGTAAAGGGATGTGAAATGGTTTGCTCTGCCGCAATAGGATAGGCTTTATTTTTATAGGCATGGCTTTCCAATCCAGGGTCCATAAACCAATGTCGCGGAACCGATTCCATGGCCTTAATGACAGCAGGGTTTGCTATGCCCTTGTCTTTTAAAAGCGCAACCATTTGCAGTCGTTGCCCTTGGTGTTTGGTCGAATCAATGGGTAATTGCATGGGGTCAAAAATACACTTTATTCTATCGAGAATATACATTCAGCAAAAAATTAGAGTGAAAAGTGTACATTTGATCTATTAAAACCATACACTTGAAAAAGCAATTGAACATCGGCGTTTTTGGTGCCGGGCATTTAGGAAAAATACACTTACGCCTGTTGAATGAATCTGAGCGTTATCATCTGGTAGGTTTTTATGATCCAGATCAAAAAGCAAGTAAAGCATTGGCAAAGGCAAAAGGATATACTTATTTTAAAAGTCAGCAAGATCTTCTCAGTGCATGTGATGTAATTGATATTGTCACTCCAACGCTCCATCATCATGCTGTAGCCAAGGAATGTATTGCTCAAGGCAAACATATTTTTATTGAAAAGCCAATTACCAGAACGGTGGAAGAAGCCGAGGATTTGGTTCAGTTGGCCAATGAAAAAGGGGTAAAAGGTCAGGTGGGACATGTCGAGCGCTTTAATCCTGCATTCAAGGCGGTAAAAGATAGTTTAGGCGCTCCTATGTTTGTCGAATCGCACCGATTGGCCGAATTCAATCCTAGAGGAACAGATGTCTCTGTTGTTTTAGATTTAATGATTCACGATATTGACATTATCTTAAGTGTCATCAAATCAAAGGTGAAAAACGTTTCAGCATCTGGTGTTGCTGTGGTAAGCGAAACCCCCGACATTGCTAACGCACGCATAGAATTTGAAAATGGCGCAGTAGCCAATCTTACAGCCAGCAGAATTTCTTTAAAGAACATGCGGAAACTGCGTTTCTTTCAAAAGGAAGCTTATATCTCTGTCGACTTCTTTAGCAAAAAAGTTGAAGTGGTGAAAATGAAAGATGCCCCAGAAGAACCTGAAGAGTTTGCCTTGCTATTGCAAACGGCTGAAGGGGCGAAAAAGCAAATCTATTTTGACCTTCCCACGGTGGAAGACTCTAATGCTATCTTAGAAGAACTGGAAACCTTTGCAGATGCTATTGAAAATGACAGCGAACCCATTGTACCACTCAGTCATGCAACTGAAGCCCTTAGGGTTGCCTATCAAATCATCAATTGTTTTTAACCAATAACAATGGATCAATATGCCCCGCATTCTTCCCATCCCCCTATTTGTTCCCAACAAAACTAAACTCCAATTGAAAACTGCGGCAGCAGGCTTTAGCGGGCCAAAACCATTTGTTGATCTGGTCGATAATTCATCAAATTATACAGCGATTAGATCTGGGATACAGTCATTAATCACTAACGACATTTATTCATTTTTTGAGCCTAAAATCTATTGGTATCGAATTGTAAACAAATCTACAAGCTATGCAGGATTTCTTTGTGGTCTTCCCACCCAAGAATGCGCCCATCCCCTGCTAACCACCCATGAACATGTGTTGGACAAAAGAGTACAGCTTTTTTCAGATTATTTGACAACAACCCAAGTACAAGCTGAGCCTATCCTTGCACTCCATGAAAATACAGATTTTACAGCTTCTTTTGAGTCTTCAATTTACAAGCGGCCATGCACAATTTCTTTTAGTTTAAACAATGAGGAACATGAATTATGGGAACTTGATGCACAAGAAACTAAAGTAATTCAAACATTCGCCAAAAATGAGGAACAATTTCATTTGGCCGATGGGCACCACCGTCTTGCCGGTAGTCTAGATTTCGCCTCAAAACAAACTCTAGCCACTGCTGTGTTTTCTTTTGTTGTGGCCAAGAATCAACTGCAAAATGATCGCTTTGTTTGGGCCATCAAACAACTCCCCAAAAACATTTCTGCCTTTGATATTAAAAAATTAGTGGGAAACGAAGAAAAGCGCAATGCTGAAAAGAGTATAGGCTTTCTCCTAGGCGAAAAAACGCATCTTATTCAATTTCCTAAATCAACCAATGCAGCACGTTTTTTGTTTGAAAATATCTTGGGGTTTTCTACCCATGACGACATTAATTTGAGTGAATACATTGACTACTTCCCTCCTACTAAATACAATGCTGATCGTTTCCTCGGGAGCGCTCAGCCCTACATGGCCAAATTTTTCTATACCCCACTAAGTGTAGACGATATCATTCAAACAGCTAAAGCACAAGAAAAGCTCCCGCCAAAAAGCACTTATCTCCATCCAAAACTCCCAACAGGTCTATTTATTACTCCTATGCACTCCTTTGAATTATTATGATACTGACTTCCTTAATTCATTCTGACTAACGTATCTTTGCCATATGAGTATAGCGGGTAACCTATCAACTATTTTGGACGAAATCCCAAAGGAAGTATCCTTGGTAGCTGTTTCAAAAACCAAACCTATCGAAGACCTACAAGCGGCCTACAACGCAGGGCAACGGATTTTTGGGGAAAATAAAATCCAAGAGATGACCAGCAAATGGGAGGTTTTACCCAAGGATATTCAGTGGCACATGATTGGGAATGTGCAAAGCAACAAGGTAAAGTATATGGCACCCTATGTTGCGTTGATACATGGTGTTGATCGTGCAAAATTACTCGCCGAAATAAATAAACAAGCTGCCAAAAACAATCGTGTCATCGATTGCTTACTCCAAGTACATATTGCACAAGAAAGCACTAAATTTGGATTAAATGAACCTGAATTAAATGATATTATTCATCAACAATTGACAACCCCTTTCCCAAATATTCGAATTGTGGGCTTAATGGGCATGGCAACCTTCACTAGCGATAATGTTCAAATTAAACAAGAGTTCACCTTCCTAAAAGCCCTCTATGACAAGGCACGCAATCAATTAAAAGACATCAGCATTCTCTCCATGGGAATGAGTGGCGATTATGCACTAGCCATTGAAGTCGGCAGTAATATGATACGTGTGGGAAGTAAAATTTTTGGGGAACGAAACTATTGATATGTACGCGATTGTTGATGTAGAAACCACTGGTGGAAAGTACAATGAAGAAGGAATTACTGAAATTGCCATCTATCGCTTTGATGGCCATACTATTGTCGATCAATTTTCGAGTTTAGTCAATCCTTTAAAAGACATTCAGCCTTTTGTGCAACGTCTCACTGGTATAAACAGTAAAATGTTGGTCAATGCACCTAAATTTCACGAAGTAGCCAAACGAATTGTAGAAATTACAGAAGATGCCGTCATTGTAGCGCATAATGCAGAATTTGATTACCGCATCATACGAACAGAATTCAAGCGTTTAGGCTATGATTTTGAACGTCAATCCCTTTGTACTGTTGCGCTTTCTCAAAAACTAATTCCAGATGTTCCTTCCTATAAGCTCGGAAAACTGGTTCGCTCACTCGGGATTCCAATTTCAGATGTTCACCGCGCACATGGCGATGCATTGGCCACTGTTGAGTTGTTCAAGCTATTGCTCGAAAAAGACAGTGAAAAAGAAATTATATCGACCCACATTAAGATTTTAAATCAAAAAAAAGTTGCCAATAAATACCTCAAAATTATCGATGAACTCCCCACAGAAACTGGGGTATATTATCTCTATAACAAAGAGGGCGTCATTATTTACATTGGAAAGAGTAAAAATATTAAAAAACGTGTTTTAACACATTTAACCAGTAGTAACAAGAAAGCAGAAAAAATTCAAAAAACCATTCATTCGGTTTCCTATGAACTTTCGGGCAATGAATGCTTGGCCCTATTGAAAGAACAACACGAAATAAAAAGAAATCAACCCCGACTTAATCATTCATTAAAATTTAGACATTTCGCCATGGGGATTCGATTAAACACCGCCACCCCTTATCATCAATTATTGATTGAACAAGTAAAAGATGAATACACCTATTTG
>ENA-OUOG01003430-OUOG01003430.1-marine-metagenome-genome-assembly--contig:-NODE-3430-length-14859-cov-4.822419_pt1 | contig 14859 bp, 17 predicted proteins | sample MGYA00248635_ERZ508505 | MGnify/ENA primary metagenome ERZ508505 (study PRJEB26176, sample SAMN06267871) | marine metagenome | isolation source: Saanich Inlet, British Columbia, Canada | place: Pacific...
AGGCGAGCTTAATCCAGTACAAGATGTAATATCTCAAAGTTTATTTTGTGTTTTTAGTTCTAATCTTGAAGGCTGCCCCAACGGTGTTTTAGAGTGTATGGAGCAGGGTAAAGTTGTTGTTGGAACAAATATTAGTGGGGTAGTACAAGCACTGGGAAATAAATATGAAAACCAGTGTTTGAGTGAGCCAAATAATGCTGAAGATTTGGCATCAAAAATTATTTCACTCTATGAAAAGCCAAGCTTATTAGTTGAAATTGGGCAGTATAATAAACAAAGAATAAATAAAGAGTTTTCTGTAAAAAAAATGGCAGAAGCACATCTAGAACTTATTTCTCAAAGCTTCAATGATTTATAATTCAGTTAATAAAATATTTGCAGTACTTGATTTTTATTAGAAAAATAAAATCTGAAATATTTCATTTTAATGTTGAAGCATAATTGCCTTGAAATTAAAGAGATAATTTGAAAAGTCCCCCGCAACGGGAGGGTCCCATGGTCCAACTTTGCGGGCATTCATCGAGTAGAGGTACTCGTCACCAAGAATTGCTGGGTTCACCATCCAGACTCGGCTATAGATCCAAGCTCCTAAGAATGGAAAAGTGCCAATTGCAAGAAGGTTCTTCCAAGAGCTCAAAAACTCACGAACTTTAGAAATTGCCGGTGCGAACATGACTTATCTTCTCTGTCTTGGGATTCTTGGTTCCGACTGAACATCATAGGAGAGAAACGAGAGGAGTAACTGGACACCGAGAATCAACGCAACAGCACTACCTGTTACCTGTCCAGGAGTCGTTGCTAGCCCGGCAGCCGAAGCGCTCAAATAGCTACTGAGCCCGAACCAAGCACCGAACAGAACCAGGAAAACACCCAGCGGTAACTCAAAGCTACCCACGTTCCACTCACGCAGGTAATAGCGATAGAAAATTCGCTTCCACAGGTTGACAGTATGTCGCCACGGAAACTCAAAGATAACTTTCAAGATGCTCATGTTGCTCTTCTCAGATCCGTAGACAGCGGCCATTGGAACATCTGCTACAACGCAGTTTGCAATGTTTAGCCGAAATAGAATGTCCGACTCGAAGAAGTAGCTCTTGCGAATCTTGTCTAGGTTCATGGCCCCAAGAGCCCTACGGTGTATTGCTGTAAAGCCGTTGGTGGGATCGGTCATCGACCAGTAGCCAGTAGAGAACTTCGCCCACAGGGAAAGCACAGCGTTGCCAAAAATTCGAACCTTTGGCATTCCGAAGAGATTCTCGAGACTGTCAAATCTGTCCCCCTTGGAATAGTCCGCACTTCCCTCTAAAACGGGCTTTGCTATGGCCGAGATCAAGCTTGGGTCCATCTGCCCATCACCATCAATTTTCACAACCACATCTGCACCATCAGCATAGGCAGCCTTGTAGCCAGAAATAACCGCTCCCCCGACGCCCTGGTTCTCCTCATGAAAAATGAACCCAAGCCTTTTGTCTTTCGAGTTTTCCTGAACAAATTTCCCGGATCCGTCGGGACAGGCATCGTCAACGACATAAATTTCCGAAACTTCCGGGCCAATGCCCGCAATAACCTCAAGAATGTGGTCTGAAACCCGGTAGCAGGGAATCACGACTGCGATCTTCAAGTCAGCTCCCATAGGTGAAAAGTCTAGCCTTTAGGCCCGAAATCACCTGGAGCGGTTATGCGAAGGGTCGGGTATCGGCACAGCACTAATAAGTCTCTTGGTGTAGTCAACCTGAGGGTTGCGCAGGATCTGCTCCTTGTGACCCTGCTCGACAATCACACCAAGTCTCATAACTGCAATTCGATCGCTGAGCAGATCAACCACAGCTAGATCGTGCGAAATGAACAACGTCGCAAACTGCTGTTCTTTCTGAATCTCCTGCAGGAGCTCTAGGACTCTTGCCTGAACAGAGACATCCAGGGCGCTAGTTGGCTCGTCAGCAACCAGCAGCTTGGGGCTAAGTGCAAGAGCCCTAGCAATGCCAACGCGCTGCCTCTGACCGCCGGAGAGCTCATGTGGATAGCGGTTGCGATAGCTTCTCGGAAGCTCAACCAAGTCCAGAAGCTCGCTGACACGGTTTGTGCGGGTAGGCGAGTCCCAGCCTGCAAGCAGAAGTGGCTCGGCAATGGACTGCCCGATTGGCCACCGCGGGTTCAGCGAGCTTCCTGGATCCTGAAAAACAATTCCAATGTTCCTGCGAACATCAATCAGCTGCTGCCTCGAAACGCCAACCATTGCCTGACCGTCAACCGAGAGCTCGCCACTCTTGATTGGAAGTAGGCCAACTACCGCTCTGCCGATGGTGGTTTTACCCGAACCCGACTCCCCCACCAGACCAAGGACCTCACCTGGGTATATATCTAGATCGGCATCCTTGACTGCCAAAAAAGCTGGAACTTTGCCCCGCTTGGGGTATTCAATGTTGAGACCGCGCATGCGAAGCACTGGTTGTTCTGTCGCCTTACGCTCAATAACAGGTTTGGTCTCAGCCGCTCCCAACTTGGGAACTGCGGCTAGTAGGTCCTTGGTGTATTGGTGCTTAGGGGTCTTGAAGACATCGAAGGTGGTGCCGGTCTCGACAACCACTCCGTCCTTCATCACAATCATGAAATCGCTCAGCTCAGCAACAACTCCCATGTCGTGGGTAATGAGAATCACAGCGGAGTTCAGGCGCTTGTTGAGATCGCGCATCAAATTCAAAATCTCCGCCTGAACCGTCACATCAAGCGCAGTGGTGGGCTCATCAGCAATCAGTAGCTGGGGATCACAAGAGATGCTCTGCGCGATCATCGCCCGCTGACGCTGACCACCTGAGAGCTCGTGGGGATAGGAGTTGAATGCCTTCTCGGGATCTGGAAGCTCCACCATCTTCAGAAGTTCCAAGGCCCTCACCTTGCCCTGAGCCTTGGTCATTGACTTGAAGTGGACCTGAAGGGCCTCAACTATCTGAAAACCAACGGTGTAGACGGGGTTCAGCGCAGTCATCGGCTCCTGGAAGATAACGGCTATCTCCTTGCCTCTAATTTCACGAAGCCGCTTCTTGTCTGCGCCAATGAGCTCTTCGCCCTGAAGCTTCACAGAACCCGATGCACGGCCATTCACTGGCAACAGCCCCAGCAGGCTCATTGCGGATGTCGACTTACCTGAGCCAGACTCACCCACTATTGCAAGCACGTCCCCCGGCTTCACGCTGAAGTTCACACCACTTGCGGCCATCACCCACTCACCATCGACCCAGAAGTCGACGGAGAGCTCACTGGCTTCAATGATTGGCTTCGAGTTATCCAACGCTCAAAACCTCCTCAAGACATGCCAGACTCTTGGCGTGCAGGTATTCAGATCTAGATCCGGCAGGGCCATAGCCCTCGCAAGCAGTGTCATCATGGCCCTTGCCTGGGTGGTAATTCTTGTCGGCGAGGGACTCGCTGTCGCACTTATCTCGCTGCCCGGCGTCGCACTGATAGTGGCTATCGCGCTGCTGCTCTTTTGGTTTCCCCGGGTTGAGGTCGGAGAAGACGGAGTCAAGGTCGTAAACGTCTTGAGAGAGCACCAGATTGGCTGGGGTGCCATAAAGCTCATCGACACTCGCTGGGCACTGGCCATAACCACCGAAAGTGGCAAGATAACCGCTTGGGGAGCTCCAGCTCCCGGCCGTCACAGCAGCATCTTCGCTTCCCGCGACCAGGGACAGCACCTCCCCGAAAGCACCTACATCGCCGGCACAGTCCGCCCAGGCGACCTTGTCACCAGCGACTCCGGAGCAGCTGCAGCCCACATAAGACGCCTCTGGGAACAGCGCAGAGATCAAAGCGGTGAGGTTCTGAGTAAATGGAACATCGGCAAGATTGCCGCAATAGTAGTTCTGGTATTCGCCACCGCGCTGAGTCTCTAGCATTAGTTCCCCCTGCGCTTTGCAATGAGCTGCTTTAGCTCGGCGATAGCTCCACCCGACTTAGGCAGTCTTCTCTGACGGGGATCAAACGCATCGCGCAGACCGTCTCCAATGAAGTTAATGCAAAGCGCGATAATCACGATAAACAGACCCGGATACCAGAACAGCCAAGGCCTAGTCCTAAAGGCCTCGTTGTATTCGCTGATGATCTGACCCAAAGAAATGTCGGGCGCAACGATGCCGAACCCGAGGAAGCTCAGCGAGGTCTCGATAAGAATGGCCGCCGCCATCAAAAGCGTCGCATTGACCACGATCACACCAATGGTGTTCGGGAGAATGTGCTTAAAGATAATGCGCGAGTTTTTAGCTCCCGCAACCCTCGCGGCATCAACAAACTCGCGCTCCCTAAGAGCTAAGAATTCAGCTCGAACAAGTCTGGCAAGCCCTGTCCAGGCGAGTGCTCCGAGCAATAGCGCGAGGCTCACAGCATCGCCACCGAAGCTGCGGCTTAGCACGGCACCAACAACCAAGATCGGCAGAATGATCACGACGTCGGTGGCGCGCATCAGGAGAGTGTCAAGCCAGCCGCGGAAGTAGCCGGCGAGCGCGCCAACAATGGTTCCGATTACGGTCGAGAGCAGCCCAACAATGAACACCACAATCAACGACTGCTGAATTCCGCGCATCACTCGGGCGAAAATGTCCTTACCCAGAGTGTCCTGACCAAAAGGGTGCTGACCTGGGTCGAAAGGCCAAACATTTAGTGTTGGCGTGCCGCCCGGGTTATAGATGTCGTAGTTCTCATACCAGTTCAGCTGCCACCAGCCAGGAATCCTGAAGCCGTCAACGGCGAGCTTTCCGGTGTTGGGGTCAGTAACCAAGTTGCCAGAACCACCAACGACAGTGCCCACGGAGGTAAAGGCAAGGAGCGTGATCGCACCGAGAACAATCATTGAGATGACGGCCGCTTTATGACGGAAGAACCTGCGCCGAACTATCGTTCCAAGCGATAGTCCCTCGGTCTCCCGCTGCTCAATGGTTATCTCCCGATTGAGCTGAGTCTCATCTACCGGTCTCTTCTTTGCCATTAGCTGACCCTGATCCTCGGGTCGAGGGCGGAGTAGAGAAGGTCAGCAATCACGTTGCCGATAACCGCCATCAGGCCAACAATCATCACGTAGCCCATGACTAGGTTTACGTCCACCGCGTTCAAGCCTCTAATAAACAACGCGCCCATACCCGCCCAGGCAAAGACCTGCTCGGTGATAACAGCACCACCGATCAAAGCTGTGATGTCGACCGGAACGATCGTCGCAATTGGAAGTAGCGCATTGCGCATGGCGTGGCGAACGACAACGGTTCGCTCATTTAGACCTTTAGCCCGAGCTGTTCTCACATAGTCCTGATTCATGACCTCAAGCAGCGAGGCTCTCGAGTAGCGGGTGTAACCGGCAACCGAGATGATCAATAGCGCTGCGGTAGGCAGGATGAGGTGAGCATAGGAGTCAATCAGGCTTAGCCACATGTTCTCCTGACGCTTGATAGCAGGCGTCACAGCACCGATTGTGGAGATGTAGCCGTTGTTGAGCGGAATCAGGCTCAGGTACTCCGACCAGTACTGCAGGGCTTCGTCAATTGCCATTATCAGACCGGCAAAGGCCCCCGTGATTCCAGCAGCGCGTGAAATCTCCTTACGACCATCGCCACCAAAGACGATCCCCAGCAGCACACCAATCGCGGCCATAATCGCAACGATTAACAAAATGCCAAGCGGGCCCTGGATATAGAAGAAGAGGTACTGCCCCGGTAGCCACATCGCAGCCGCCACAAGCGCCATCCCTAAGACAATGATTAGTCCCCTGCGCTGGTTGAAGCCAATGGAAAGCACGAGCACCACGCTCGCAACCAGCAGGGTCATCAGGATGATGCCGGGAACACCTAGGGCTGGATATTTCAGCCACTGAGTCAGGTTCAAGAAAATCATTACGACCACCGACAGCACAGCGCCACCGATAAAGCTTTGGACACGCGTTTTGAGGCCGCCGCCCACTATGCCGCTAACCGCGACTGCCAGCACCAAGGCAATCACGGTCATTGCCCCGGGTGGTATGTAGGGCTCTTCTAAGAACCTGTTGAACTGGATGGCTCCGAACTCCTTGAGCAAAACAGCAACCCAGAAGATCGGCAGAGAGTAAAAGATAAATGCAAAAAAAGTGACGGTGTAGTCATAACCGGAGTACTGCCTAAGGGCGGTAGTCATTCCGATGGCAACACCGATGATGATGGAAAGAATTGTCGCCAGCGTGATCAGCTGGACTGTCGAGGCGATAGCGCCTGAGAGCGCCTCAGTGACCGGGATTTCGCCTCTGGAGACCGAGATGCCTAAATCACACTGCCCAATGAGGCAACCGGCCGCACCGCCAAGCCAGTAGAAGTAGCGAATAAACGGTGGAACATCGAGCTGAAGAATCTCGGTCAGGTACTGAATCCTGAATTGAATGTCGGGATCCCGGGAGCCTCTTAGCTCCATGAGGGGATCACCAGAGATGGCAGTCAGCTGATAAACAATGAACGAGGCGACAAGCAACACCATCAAGGTCGCCGCCGCCCTGCGCACAATGAAACTCAGCATCTTTGCCCTTTATCTAAAGCAGAGTACGGGGGCCACCACCGGATTGGTGATGACCCCCGGACTGCTAGCTATCTAGATTAGCCCGCGGTTGGGGTCCAATCCCAGAAGTTCCAGAAGTAGTAAGGAACGAGACCGTTCTCTTCCACTCCTGTTACTGAGTTGTCCCACCAGGTTAGACCTGGGAAGTTGAAGATAGTGATGTTGTACGCATCTTGGGCGAGCTTCTCCTCGATTGCAAGACGAATACGTACCTGGTCTTCTCTCTTCACTGCGACGTTTAGCTCCTCGAGAAGAGCGTCAACCTCTGGGTTGTCGTAACCGGTCCAGTTAGATGGTCCACCTAGGGTTAGGTACTGGTCGTCACCGGACACTGCCAGTGAGGTTGCAGCCCAAGCAAAGATGGTTGCATCGTGAAGGTTAACCTCAGGGTAAACCCTGCCGGTGAACTCCCAGTTTGGCTCGTCGTCCTGGATGACGTTGAAGCCAACCGAGTCAGCCGAGGTCTTGATGAGCTCGAACTCGTTGGTACGACGAACGTTTCCAGTTGGGAACCAGAACTTGACATCGATCGGAGTGGAAACGCCTGCCTCAGCAAGCAGCTCCTGTGCCATGGCACGGTTCTCGTCATCGGTGCCGAGGTACATTGAGTAGTAGCTCTCAGCTGTGTCATAGCCCTCAGAACCTGGGATGAAGAGTACCGAGGTACGGCGCTCTGCGGTTGGGTTCAATGGCTTGATGATCTTCTCAATGATCTCGTTACGTGGGATCGACAGCAAGAATGCCTGACGAACCTTCAGAGCAGTCTCCTCGTCGCCCCCATAGCTGGCTGGGTCGAATGGACCGCCGTTGTTCACGGTTAGGTCAACGTGCTCGTAAGCCGCCTCTTCGGAGGACTGGTAGCTCGCGTTGGCTAGGCCCTGAACAAGCTGCAGCACGTCAGCGGTTGGCTGACCAGATGCGATCTGGACCTCTCCGTTGTCAACAGCCTGGATAGCAGCAGTTGAGTCTGCGATCTGGCGAACGGTGACACGCTCATACTTTGGCTTTGGACCCCAGTTGTAGAGCGGGTTCACAACGTGAGTTGAGTACTGCTCCTCGACTAGCTCTTCAAGAATGTATGGTCCTGATGAGAGGTAGACAAGTGGGTTGTCAGGGGTGTTTGCAAACTGGTAACCGTTGTTCCAGACATCTGCGACAGCAGCCATGAACTCGTCGTCACCACCGTTTACAGCATCGATCAGCGCCTGCTTAGCGGCAGCTGGGTCGGTGATGTCGGAGTGCGCCATCATTACAGTTCCGTGGGCTGCAACGCCAACGCCAAACTCCAGCTCCCAGTCGACGTACTGGACGTCGTACTCGAAGGTAAGGGAGTTGCCATCAACGGTTGGAAGCTTTGAGGCAAGGGTCGGGGATGGTGCTGCGTGCTCAAAAACGAAGCTTCCATCCTCATTCTGGTAGTAACCAAAGTTGGCTACCCAGTTCAAGAGCATGTCGGCACCATCAATCGGGGTGCCATCTGACCAAACAACACCGTCATTGATTGTGTACTTAACGGTCAGTGGGTCTTCAGACACGAGCTCGTAAGTACCGAAATCGGTGTTCTGAACCAGGGCTGGGTCATTGTTGTAATAACTGAAGCCGGCACTGGTTAGGTAGGCGGTTAGCGAGTTGGCAACGTTGTTACCAGCTGCTGTCGAACCGTTGAAGTGATCAACGATGTCGTTCCAACCTACGGTGATTTGGGGAGCGAGGTCCTCGTACCACTCAAGAGTGGTTTCAGGGTCGCTCGTTGCGCTCTCAGTTGGGGTTAGCTCCTCCGGTGCTGCACATCCTGTGATGGTCAGCGCGAAAGCAGCCGCACCCGCAACAAGAGCGGATCCGCGGAATTTCTTCATGTTTCTCCTTGACTATTGGAGTCACACGCGGAGCTACCCCCGCGTAGACGGGTTTAACTTTAGATTGAACTTTAGGTAAATAAAAATCCGCGGGTTTCGTTTTTGTAACACTTTGTTTCATTTTGTTTGGTTTGGGAGTGAATCCAGGCATCTTGCCGAGCACAAACGGACCTAAGATTTGGCTGTGCGAAGCGATTTGGCCGCCCTTGCGGCCGTGGTGATGTGGGCATCGCTTGCCACACTCGCAGCCACCCTCAGCCACATTCCGCCGCTTTTACTAACCGGCCTAGGGCTGCTCATAGGTTCGGTTATTTCTCTTCCGCTCTCGGGCTTCAACATCAAGAAGATTTGGCCAAGCCCCAGGGTGTTGCTACTTGGCGTTTACGGGCTCTTTGGTTATCACGCGGCGCTTTTTGCTGGTCTCCAGAATGCGCCAGAGGTGCAGGCAAACCTGGTCAACTACCTCTGGCCGCTGCTGATTGTCCTGCTTGCGCCGCTAATTATCAAAGGCACCGCCCTGAGACCTAGGCACGTCTTCGCTGCGATAACGGGTTTCGTTGGTGCTGCGCTGGCGATCCTCTCGGGTGCGCAGCTAACTGGAGAGTTTGAGGTCGGTTACTTATTTGCGCTTCTTGCAGCCCTTATTTGGTCCACTTATTCGCTGGGGGTGAGAGCGATAGGCAAATTTGACACCTCCTCGGTCGGTGCATTCGGACTTGTCGCTGGACTTCTGGCTCTGGGAGCTCACCTGATTTTTGAGGAGTCCACAGTGATTGCCTCTAGCGACCTTTTGCCGCTTTTGCTTTTGGGGCTTGGGGCGCTCGGTGCATCTTTTTACTTTTGGGCCTATGCGCTTCAGAACGGCGACGCCCAGCGCATCGGCCTCATCGCTTTTCTTACGCCGCTTCTTTCCACAGCAATGCTCGTGCTTTCAACCGGCAGCCCGCTCTCTCCGCTTTTGCTGGTGTCTGCAAGTTTGATATTCGTTGCCGCGTGGTTTGGCGGCAGGGGCAATAATTAGCCAGATGAGTGAAGACATGTTTAGAAAGCGGGGGCTAGCAGCGCCCGTCTACCTTCCTTCACTTCTGATCACAGCCGCAGAGGGTGCTCTGCTGCCCATTTTGCCCGTGACTGCGGTTGGCTACGGCTACTCCTTGGCAGAGGCCGCAGTCGTAACAACGGTGCTAATGGTCGGCACCATGGTCTTTGAAATACCGGCTTCCTGGATAACTACCAAGCTTGGCGAGCGCCGATCAATGCTCCTGGGCACAGCTCTCGGCGCGCTCAGTACTCTGCTTGCATTCCTTCACCTTGGCTATCTGAGCCTGATAGTCGCAGCCCTTGGGTTTGGTGCTGCGCACTCGCTCTTCGGTCTTGCCAGGCACTCACTCCTTGCAGAATTAGTCCCACCTGAGCACAGGCCTAAGTCGATGTCACTGCTGGGAGGCATGTTCCGAGGTGGCATGGCAATCGGACCGGTGATTGGCTCGGCCTTCATTGCTCTCTACGGCGTCGAGTTCGGCTATTTAGCAGCAGGTGTGATGTGCCTTGCGGCAGGTGCCGCGGTCTTCTCAGTGCCGACAACAAGACTCAGCACCTCTCCCTCTGGCCAGGCCGGAAACATCTGGGCCGTCGCAAAGCGTGAGGCACCTAAGCTCGCAACACTGGGAGTGGCCTCGGCAATCATCAGTGCTGGCAGAACCATAAGACTCATCGGGCTGCCACTACTCGCCATTCAGCTCCAGATAGACCCGGCAGAGACCTCGTTTATCTTCGGAATCACTGGTTTTATCGACTTCTCGCTGTTCTACCTCTCTGGCATCATCATGGCCCGCTACGGGAAGTTTTGGTCCTCGGTGCCAACACTTTTGGCCCTTGGCACCACCTACCTCTTCTCGTTCATGGTCACAGACGTCGCCACGTTCTGGATAATGGCCTCGGTGACGGCATTGGCAAATGCCGTTTCCGCAGGTATCAACATGATCCTTGGTGCTGATCTTTCGCCACCGGGCGCAAGGAGCGAATTCCTGGCATCCTTCAGAATGCTCACCTCGGGTGGGGTGGCCATTGCACCCGCAATGATTTCGGTGCTGACCGCAAGCATTGGCCTAGCCGGAGCCCTTGCAACTACAGGCCTGTTGAACTTTGTCGGGGCATTCCTGTTTTGGCGCTACCTACCCATTTACGCACCCGACAAAAAAGAAAAATAACTAGGGAACCAAGTAGCTTTTTGCTCTTGAGTTCTTGCAAATCAAGTAGCTATCGAGCCCAAAGAGCACCTCACTATAGCGAGCACACAAACGCAACTGACTCACCTCGTCCACGACAGTTATTTCTGCAACCACAATCTCAAGACTTTGTACGGAGGTGGCCCTACCCAAAAAGTCCTGCAGCTGGAGCTTTAGAGAGCTTGAGTCTGGAATTCCTGCAACAACTGAACGATCGTGTGAGTAGAGAACCGCAAAGTCGGCCACGCCTTGGATGCGGTGACCGGCGATAATCCCCGCTCCAACTGCAACAGCTCCGAACGCCGCCAAAAGAATCAGCGCGAGGTAGCCGGCAATGAGCGGAGCCACCGAGCCGCGATCGCTCACCCCGGTTCCAAACCTGCAACCTGAAGTGCCACCGCATTACCAACCACAATCTCGAGCGCGGCAAGACCACCTGCCTCGCAGGGCTGGCAGCTGAACCTGTGCTCGGCGCTTTTTTGCCAAGAGGCAGAGAGCTTCCGAACTTTGGTCGCCACCAGAGCGGGGATTTCGGCGGGATTCTCGGCGTCCAATACCGCAGACCTGAGCCCGTGCCGGGCAATGGATTCCGCCGCCATTGAATCCGAAAGCTCACCAAAAAGTGTCACCACAGGCGCTATTGGAAGCAGCAGCACTGCGAGCAAAGCGACTGTCTCGATTGGCGAGGAGCCCGCATCATCCCCTCTCACTCGAGAGCCTCCCTCGCCCCCAAAACCACTACCTCTTCCGAGAGTCCGGTGAGAAATCCGAAGCCGGGCAGTGCTGCGGAAGCCCTGAGCCCCACAAAGCTTCCGTCCGAACTTCCATCCACATTGAATTGTGCGAGGTGCGGCAAATTGGTATCCAAGAGCCTTAGCAGATACGGCTGTTGGTTGGGAGCCTCGCTCAGCCCCGCCCGAGAAGCTGCATCGATGACCGCATTTCTGAGTTGCAGAGTGTTGTGGGCGCTGAGAATCAATGCCAGGACGCTCAGGGTTATCAAAGTTGCGAGGGTGATGTTGACAACGGCTGTAACGACAGCACTACCCCTATCGTTCAAAATGACACCACTCGGTCCATGGCCTCATCGAACACCCCCTGCAGGGCTGGGGCTGCAAATGCCCAAATGACCACCACTAACCCTGCGGTCATGAGCGTTATCAACACCCAGCCAGGAACATCGCCGCTATCGCTTTCGAGTCTTGCTTTCACTTTGTCTCCTCCTAGATTCCTGAGCCCAAAAGGCTCAACGATGGATAAATGGCAAACAGAACTGTCACCGGCAGTATCAAGAACACGGTGGGGATCAGCATCTTGGTCTCGCTCGAACCGGCCCTTGCGAGAATGCTTGACGAGAATTCCGATCTCGCGGTTTCGACCAAACTCTCCAGCGCATCGGCGAGAGGAGTTCCACGATCAATGGCGAGCTTTAGCTTCTGCACCAGCTCAATAAGCAAACGGTCAGGCTGCTCCAACACCCAAGTCTCAAGGAGCTCGCCTAGGTCTGCGCCAAGTTCTAGGTCTTGGGTTATTTGGGTGAGTCGCGCGCCAAGTGGCGCGGCTGTTAGAGGAGCAAGCCATGCAATCGCAACAGCCACAGGCACACTATTGCGGCTCAGTAGCGCCAATAGCCGGACAAAATCGACAAGCTGGAAGTCGACATTCTTACTCGCCTTGGTGGGGCGAGAAAACAGCCGCGAAAGACTAAATGCGGACTTCGGCCTCACCGGAAGGAGCTGAGAGAGAACCCTGCTAGCCAACATAGAAGACTCTCTCAGGCAGCTTCAGTCGTCCCAGTAGGTTCGTCAAAAAGTAGGCAAAAAGACTCAAGATCAGCCCCAAAACTAGGACCAGCGATCCCTCTGGGTCCGAAAAGGCGGCCCGGTTTTGCTCGAGGTTTAGAAGCAGCAGGCAAATTATCCAAGGCGCAAGAAGCGCAATCTTCGAACTGCCCAGCACCCAGCCTTGCTTGGCGCGAACCTGAGAGATAACCGACTGCTCCTGCCTCAGGTCTTTGGCTGCCTGATCCCAATTTGCAGCTTCTCCCCTGCCACCAACCTCCTCAACCAAAGCCATGACTATGGCTAGAGAGTCCCCACTTCGACTGCCCACCCGTCGCTGAAAACCTGCCAGAGCCGCCTGGGTGTCAACTCCGCGTTCGAGCTCGGACGCTAAAAGCGCAAACTGCTCACGAAAAACCTCGGGACCGCCACTAGCCAGATACTCGATCTGCTCCAGCATCGAAAGCCCCGCCTGCGAACCACTTCGCAGCGCATCGAAGACTGCGGGCCAAAGAAAGTCCATGCGCTTTTGTCTAGAGGCCGAAACTGCTCTTAGGACCTCAAGCCAGATAACAAGAGTTAGTGCGCTGAAGCAGAAGGCGAGACCCGCAATTTGAGTTGTAAAAAATGTCAGGAGCCCGGCGAGCAAGGAAGTTCCGCTGACCAGCACCAGCACTTCGCTTCTGCGCTCTCCAAACCCCGCGGACTCGAGGAGGTTCCTAAGGGCGGTCATTGCCAAGCTCCAGGATTTCGCTTACGACCCGCTTGCCATCAGGTAGCTGCCGGCACTGAACGACAAAGTCAAGGCTCGCTAGAACCGTTGGCCGAAGAAAGCTCTCCGTGATGTTCTCACCCGCTAGAAGGGGAAGGGTGAGCAGCTTTTCAATGGCTGCAGACCCGCTGTTTGCATGGATTGTGCAGGCACCCGGTATTCCGGAGTTGAGCGCAACAATCAGATCAAGAGCTTCTGCTCCCCTCACCTCGCCAATAACTAGTCGGTCAGGACGCATTCTCAATGCCTGGCGGACCAGCTCTCGCAGGCCAATTTCTCTATCGCCCTCGGGACTAGCTGGCCTTGTTCGCATCGCGACCCAGTCGGGATGCTCTAAAGAAAGTTCGAATGTGTCCTCGCAGCTGACGATCCGAGTCTGATCAGAAAGCTCGCTCAGCAGCGCACGAAGGAGGGTCGTTTTACCTGAGTGAGTAGCACCAGATACCAGGATGCTTCTTGAGGAGATAATCGCCGACCTCAGCTGCGTAGCCTGGCTCTTCTCAAGACTGCCGCCAGAGACCAATTGATCTAATGAAAGCGTCCTTCTTGCAAACTTTCGAATGTTTACTGACCAGTGCTCGCGGGTAATCTCAGGAATCACCACGTGAAGCCTCGAGCCATCGGGAAGGTCGGCGTCTACAAAAGGCGTGAGCCTGTCCAGTCTTCTCCCTGAATGCCGCAGCATCCTAAGCACCAGGAGCCTCAATTGCCTTGCCGATAAGTCAGCCTCCACCACCTGGTGCCCGGAGGCGTTGGCAAAGTGGAGCTCGCCGGGTCTATTTATCCAGAGCTCCTCGATAGAGGGATCATCGAGAAATGGTTGAAGCACTCCAAAACCAGTGAGTTCGAGATTGGCGCTAGCAATCATCCGCTCCTCATCGACTAACTCAGAGTGACCCTCGGCCAGCTCGTCAACGGCTGTCGCTGCAGCAATGGCTGGCTCAAAGCCCCTAGCGCGAACAAGCTCTCTGGAGCGATCTAGTACCTGAGATAAATCCATGGCTGAACAATGGCATCGCCATCAAAAAAGTGCCTCGGGTTTTCCACAGCCTTCGAAAACCATTAGGCTATTGAGGTTCTAGCGGGTGTGGCGAAATTGGCAGACGCACCAGATTTAGGTTCTGGCGCCGCGAGGCGTGGGGGTTCAAGTCCCTTCACCCGCACAAGAAGTTATCCACAAATTGAGGCGCAAGCGTCCACCCAAAACAAAAATTAGCTAACTTTTGGCGCATCGCCAATCTTGATTGCGATCTAATCAATGCGTATCTACAATGTAGACACTATGGAAAAGAGAATCAGCTTGATTTCAGCCATTCGCAAGTGGGGCAACAGCCCGGCTCTTAGGCTGCCGTTGCCGCTTCTCAAGATTGCCCAGTTCTCGCTCGAGCAGAAGGTCACTGTCACCGCAGAAAAAGGTCGGCTGACAATTGAGCCTGTCGCAAAAACGGATTATCAACTGAGCGAGCTAATCGATGGTATTTCCGAGGAGAACTCTCCTGAGCTAATAGATTTCGGGCCGGTTGTGGGCAAGGAGCTTATGTGAAAGAGAGCTTCGTGCCCGATGTTGGAGACATCCTCTGGATGAGCCTCTCGCCAACTTCTGGTCACGAGCAATCAGGTCACCGGCCGGTATTGACACTGACGCCTGCCGCATACAA
>ENA-OUOG01003431-OUOG01003431.1-marine-metagenome-genome-assembly--contig:-NODE-3431-length-14856-cov-3.235402_pt1 | contig 14856 bp, 29 predicted proteins | sample MGYA00248635_ERZ508505 | MGnify/ENA primary metagenome ERZ508505 (study PRJEB26176, sample SAMN06267871) | marine metagenome | isolation source: Saanich Inlet, British Columbia, Canada | place: Pacific...
CAATGATGCTTTTCAAGACAGAATTTCATTTAATTCAGGAATGACGAATGCATCTCTAGATAACCTAGCAATCGGAGAAATTAATGTAACAAATAATGAGTGGGTGGCCTAGTGCCACCCTGTATGGGAGATTATTATGATTACAAAAGACAACATCAAATCTAAGTATCGCTGGCTCGACATTGACGATCTCGACTACAAGTTCATCCAGTGGAATACACACTATGTGCGTGGCACGATATCCGCTGGTGATTTTAGTCAGTTCAAAGAGGCGTGGGTTGAGCTAATGAATGAAAACATGACCGCGATTGATGGCGGTGCAGAACCAATAACAGGAGCAAATTATGAGTAAGCAAATCATCACTATCAGCAAGGATTACCAGATCGAAGCTGATCACCCAAATTACACCCTACAAACATTTATCGGCGGCAAGACCGGATGGAAAAACGTAGGCTTTTATTCATCAGTAAAGAACGCGCTCAAGAAGTTTATTGAGATCAGCCCATTGGCTGAGAAGGATATGGCACTCATTCACTATGCTGAAAGCATGATGGACTTGGCGCAAAACACAATTGATAAGGGGATAAAGTAATGGCTCAGTGGATTATGAACATCATTTTAGGTGGATTTGCAGTATTGTACTGCCTGTCGTGGACAAATATTCTTCATCCGCAGTATAACTTTTGGGGTGCAATTGCATACTTTGGTGGTGTATAGTAGTATCATCTTATTCGTTATGGTTTCTCCCCAGCCTCTTTAGAGGCTACTAAGCCCAGTGACTTACCTTTCGGTCACTGGGTTCTTTTTTGCCTACTTTGTTAAGCCCTTAACCTTCTCAAAGGTTCTGAGGCCGCCCAGTCCTAACATGCCTAACAACACAGTCATCAGGCTTTCCATATCAAACTGTGGCAACTCAGGTATCTCTATGCCGAACCATCCGGTAAAGAACAGCGTGACAGGTACGCCAACAAAATGCCACGCCATAGCTATGCCGCATGTCCAGCCGATAAAAGGCCGCCACCCAGCGATAAACAGATTGCGTGACTGGGCTTCTGCCTTATTGATGTCGAGCTGACCCATAACCTGATCTTGGATATGTTTTTGCGACATCGTGGCAAGCTCATGTGCCAGCCTAGCCTTCTGGTCTTTGTCCTCGATAAACTTGTCCAGTAGCCCTGTAATTGGGGCGATAAGTGTTTCAATCATTTCCTTGCCTCATTTCCCATCCATATGCCAAACGCACCTGTCATAGCACCCATCACAACGCTTACAAAGGCTGACTGTGCGGCTGTTGGGTCGTCCAATTTCATAAACCACTCTGCACAACGCCAACTCATCAGTGTCATTATCGCCATCATCAGGCGTGGCAGTATCTTCCATTCAAGCACATCCTTAGCTGACATCAGACCATTCCCCTGTACGCATCATCTCTGCCAAGTGTACAGCCCTGTGACCGACTTGCTTTCGCCACATACTGTTCAGCATCTCAGATGCCGCTAATTCAAAATTACCAGCGTGGATAGCATCCTTGGTTTTCCGGAACTTATCGAATCGTGGCTGACCAAGGTTGAACAACATGCTGATAATAACAGCCTTGCGTGGCTCGTTTAGATTCGGCCAGAACATATATTTCTTGGCGGTTTCGATGACTTGATTGAGATCGTTCATCAGCAGATACTCGGCTTCCTGTGCAGATACACCACCGCCTAGTCGCTCGTCTATCAATCTACCATAACCAATGGTCAGATAGCCTTCGCTGTCTTTATAGGCGTGTTCTACAAAGCCTTCATGCTGTTTGATCAAGTTTATCAGTTGTTGCGCTGAATCCATTTTCCATGCCTCCTTGGATCATCTTGGACACAGTGACACCCATCTCATATAGGATGTTCTGCATATCATTGTCACTGGCCTTACCTCTGCCTGACATAAACATTTCAACAGCCTCACCTGTTTCTGGGTGGAAGCTAACGGTTACGGCTAGACCCATGCCTAGTTCGGTTGTCACGCACGGTCGTCTGTTGGGTACATTCATCTCTTAAAATCCTTATTGTTTGATCCCAGCTTTCAATCTCGCGCTCCGGCGTAAACAGGCTGGTTGGTTTCGTAAACTTAATGCGGTCAATAGCAGAGATAGGCATAAAAAAACACCCTCGCTGTTCAGAAGACACGAGGGCTAGGATATCATAATCATCCATACTGGGAAACCGCTTATCCTTACCTTTGCCGACAGGAAACTGCATTGTGCGCTTGCTGTATTTTATGCGCTTGCTTAACTGGCATGATCTGACTTGAACGCGGTAGCTTTCCCTGCTTCTGGTAGCGATCAAATCATAGTCGTCCTGCATAACCATGCCGCAACCCCAACCACGTTGAAGGATTGCGGCACTGGCAATGTGTTCGCCAACCAGCCCTGACATAGTATTGGTCAGGTCTGGAACGGCTATAAATAATTCAAGCGGCCAACTCGTCAAGACGTTTTTTTACCGTGTTAAGGTCTGACAACATATACATGTCAGCGCGTTTATACTTAGATTCCGCATTGTACACAGTTGAATGGTCTTTGCCAAACACTCTGCCAATGTCGCTATAATTTGCTCTCGTATAACGCAGTGATGCCACCATTGCCAAATGCCTAGCACCAGTAATCTTGTGCTTGCGGCGATTGCTCATAATATCAATCACCGGAACACCTTTGATGTCACTCACAATGTTGATGATGTCCTTAACACGCACATAATGAGCATCCCTGCGCTCATAGGCTGTCAAAGTCATTGGCTTGCCGAATAGTACTTTTATTGCGTTTGATATTCTCGTTAAAACAGTCATGGTTACAAAATACCTCTTTGTTAGCGTTGGCTAGACCTGTTGTCTTCCAACTAAATTGTCGTTTGCAGTAATGGCATTTATCTGTGCCACCCCACGGTTTCATGCTTGGCTTACTCGCCACGCTCTGCCCTCTTGCGCTCTGTTGCAACACTTAGCAATTGTGACGCTAGAATGATTTGCTCGTCTGGGTCTTGCCAAAACATTAGCTGTTCTGGCTCGTCCTCATCTGTGACGACAAGCATACCAAACTCACGAGGCACAACCAGCTTGACCTTACGGCTTTTGCTGGATGTGTCCGGTGATTTAAACAGCCTAGAAAGGAACGTCATCATCAAGCGTTACCTGCGGTTGTGGTGCTGGTTTTGCCGCACCGTTAGGTTGGGCATCCTTTAGCTGTAAGGACAGGCTCATGAACTGTGAGCCTTTCGCAGATGTTTTGTTCCACGCGGATATCTTGTACTCCACGCCGTCAATCTCACAGTTACCTGTCATGTCAGGGCGGTTAGGGTTATCCCCTTTGTCATTGTGGAATAGAACCCCACGCAGATTGTTATCATACTCAGCCATTAAGAAATCTCCTGTTTACGTTGGCTAAATAGCGCACGTTGTTCTGGTGTCAGCGACAACGATACGCGGTTGTAAAGAGCCTTTAGGCTCTCCATATCCGGAGCTATCCGAATCTCTTGTTCAAGCGACATGCCTGTCGCCTTCTTGAAATCTTTTGCAGGTGGTGGTGCAGACGGTGCAGGATTACTTGCAACGGTCTGCGGTAGGTCTTCACCTTGGAATAGATATGCACCTAGTCCTAGTGCGGCTATGGCCTTTGCCAAGCAACGCTGTAAAGACTTGTTCACCTCAAAGCTATCTGGGTTCTGTATCGGCTTATTAGCGTGGTTCAGCACTGGCATAATTTCTGTGCATGAGGAATCCAAACTTGGAACAGATACTGTGACTTGCACATAGCCGTAGCCGTTGGGGTCAAGCATATAGGGCAGACCGTTAAAGATATGCTTATGGTATGTTGCGTCAGGATAGTGATCCTTTAGCATTGACCAAGCCCAAGCCCAACTTAGATATGTAAAGCCGTTCTTTTTCTCAGCGTATTTATTTACGTCAACGGCTGATAGTGTATTCCATACAGATTTGTTTATAGATTCCATAGTGTCCTCGCTTCATCAATAAATTGGTTTTTCCAGTAAAAGGGGTGGTTAAACTCAGGCTCAACCAAACCAGCCAACACCTTTGGATCGGTGCTAACAGCCAGCAGGTTTTGCCGGATTAATGCCCTGCGGCGTAAGTCGTACAGGCAGTATTCTAAGTATTCAGGCGATAGCTTATCGCAGTTGTCCTGATCAAAATGCGCTACGTCAGTGTCGCTGATATAGACAATGTTAGGCTTTAAGCCTGTTGCCTTCTGATACACAGCAACTTGACATAGGTGGTTATAGTCAGGTTCTTTAGGTAAAGCTGGTTTAGACCAGCCACGAGTGCCGTCCTTTTTGATCTGACCCTTGCGCGGTGCTTTGGTTTTCATCTCATACAGATTGCCGTCAGACACCAAGTCAATGTATCCGGTCAGCGGTATTGATACGTCCGGTAGCTCAAGATGTATTCTCTGCTCTGCCACTGTATTAATTGCCTCAGACATTACATAATCTCCTTACCAATTATTTTAGCAAAATGCTCACAGCCTAGCCGCACGGCTGGGTCGATACGATCACGAAACTCGACACGTTTCTCAGCGTCCTCATCAGCCGGATGGAAGTCATAGTCCATCAATGCCTGATCAACAGCCTGATCCATGTCAATATCGCCAACAAGAAAAGCCTGTATGCCATTGTGTACGGCAGTGCCATAGGCCGCGTTTTCACCAACAGTGATAGACCTGCGTTGATCCTTGCTCAGATAGACGTACTCAAACAACCAGTTTGGTGTTGGCCGGAGTAACTGTGATGGGCTGAAATGATCCAGCCCTATCTTTAGAAAGTTTTCTTCGCTCATCGCTCAACTGCCTCTAGGATTTCAATGTCACCCAGCGAATAGCCGCCAGCGTGTAGGTTCTTCTGCCGCGCCCTAACACGTTCTTCCGCAAGTGCAATGGCTTCCTCTTTGGACACTGCTGACACTTTCATTTCTTTGTAATACTCAACGATCATGCTGACCTTGTAGCTGGCTCTCATGAACTTTGGTGCATCTGATACGGTTGTTTTAGGTAATGGCATCACTGACCTCGCTTACAAAAGGCTGGCGCAAACTGATTCCAGATGGTGTAATCTGGGTCAAGTTTTTCCTGCATACTGTCAATAACATTGCGCTGTTCACGGCCACGCTGAAAGAAATGTCGGCTTTCAGAAAACTCAAAAGTCCAATCGTGGCTTTTAAGTAACTGTCTATAATGTTCTAGGTTGGCTTCCATAATCATCTCCACATTGTTATAAATCTGTTTTAACTTATTTTGGTTGACGTTGCAACAAAAAAATTATATTAGATTTATATTAGTTTTCTTTAACGACAGGATAATAAAATGAAATTGGCAGAATGGCTAGTAACCAAGGGTATCCGACAGGCTGATCTGTCACGGATGCTAGATGTAACCCAACCGACAGTGCATAACTGGGTTAATCGGAAGTCACCACCATCAGCAAAACAGATGATGAAGCTGTATCAGATGAGCAAGGGCAAGATCGGTCTGAAAGACTGGTGTGAAGAATTTGAGGTGCGGTGATGCTGTTACATCAGTTTTTCGGTACTGGCGAATATGACAACAGAGTGGCTTTCGTTTTCAAAGAAAGCGATGATCTCACCGTCATGTTCGTGAGGGATCAGGCTATTTTAAAAGAGGTTTGGGTGTCGCGCTATTCAGAACAGGCCGCAGAAGACATGGCTGAGAACTGGGTGCTAGGCGGTACGTTAGGGGAATCGGATGACTAACGGACGTAGAAAAGGCCATAATTTTGAGAATGAGCTGTGCAAGATGATTGTTGACCAGCTAGGTGACGTTCTTGGCGATCAAAAGGTTAAGCGTAATCTTGACCAATATCGTGAAAGCGATCAGGGCGATATCAACATTGACGGCTGGACAATCGAGGCAAAGCGGTATGCTCATAACGCTGGCGGTAACTACAAGCCGGAATGGTGGGCGCAAGTCACGTCAGCTAGTAATGCGGCTGGCACTGAGCCTGTGTTGATCTATAAGTACGACAGACAACCTATCAAGTGCGTTGTCCGGCTATCGAGCATTAACGCTGACTTTGCTGGCAAGGATAACACTGCAACGATCAGCTTTGACACTTGGTGCATGTTGGTCAGAGAGGGCTGGGCTGATGAAGCATGACATGGTTAATCAACCGCCGCACTATGTGAAGGGTTCAATTGAAACGATTGACTACATGGTTGACGTGCTTGGTGTTGACGGTGCGATACAATACTGTCACGGCAATGTCCTCAAGTACACTGGCCATAGGCTGTTTGCCAAGGGCAATCCGGTGCAGGACGCTAAGAAGGCGGTCTGGTATCTAAACAAAATGATTGAGTTGATGGAGATGGCTGACAGTGAATAGGCCGATGTACGAAACACAGGATGATCTTGACGGTGAACTAGCCATGATGACTAGGCTGTGCGCTAGGAAGGGTCATCACTTTCGTAAGTTGCCGATATCGTACAGGCTAGATTTTGTGGTGCATGAGGCTGGCAGTAACAAGCCGCTGTGCTTCGTTGAGTGCCGCAAGCGTGGCACGACAATGGACAAGTACCCAACATACATGATCAGCTTGAACAAAGTGCTGTTCGCCAAAAAACTTGCAACGGCCTGTATGGTTAAGGCGTATTTACTTGTTGAGTTTACAGACGGTCTGGCTATGCTGGACTTTAACGAGCCGTTTGATGTACGCATCGGCGGCCATAACAACAGGGGTGACTGGCAGGATATCGAGCTGGTTGCCTATTACGACATAAAAAAAATGAGGAGAGTAACATGAGTATTAAAGCAGTAAGTTGGGCGTTAGAGGTCAAGATGAGCGATGCTATCGCAAAGCTGGTGTTGATTGGTATCGCAGATAAGTACAATGAGGAACGTGGGTTTGGCTGGCCATCAGTAAAGTGGCTTGCAACTGTTGCTGGGTGCAGTGACAGAACCATCCGGCGTAAGCTGACAGACTTACAAGAGCAAGGCTATGTGGCCATAGACAGACGGTTCAATGACACCAGTTGTTACAAGCTCCCAATGCTGGGGGGTACTGACACAGCTCTGTCAGGGGGTGACAGCCTGTCAGGGGGTGACACAGCTCTGTCAGGGGGTACTGACACAACTGTGACAGGGGGTACTGACACAGCTCTGTCAGGAGGTACTGACACTAGGTGTCCGCCTAACTATAATAACAATATAAACAATAATAACTATATTGCCCCAAAAAGGGTTAATAAGAAGCAAAAGGTATCCGAGTGGATACCGACACCGGAAGACATCGCCTATGCAAAAGAACTTGGGCTAGATGCTGATGAGGTGTTAACCGATATTCGCCTCTGGGATGATAAGAACGGCAATAAAGCGTCTTACAGCAACGTTACAGCTTTTTGGCAGTCTTGGTGCAGACGTGACGCTAAAGGCCGTCCTGCACGCTCTGTGAGCCAGCAAAGCGGTAATCAGCAGGTGAGAAGCCTATCACCAGCACAGGAAGGCTACATTGATGGCTTGGCGAGGAAATATTATGGGAAATATGCTCATGAGGGATATGACTTTGAGGACATCAAAGGATATCTGACTGAGTACGTTACCAAGCGTTACGGTTTCGAGGAATGGGTGGCAATGGGTCACGGACTAGCACACATGACGGAGTTATGATGACTGACAAGAAATTACCACAACATTATCAGAAGAAGCGGCTCATCGGTAAGGACAAGAAAACCGAGGATGAGTTTCTCAAGCGGTTGATGGACAGGCCAGCGAAGCATGTCGGCAAGGATGTTGACATGCCTAGCTTCAACACGTTCTGGCGTTGGTTGCAGAAGGACGCAGACCTTAGAGAGCGTTACAGACAAGTCATGGAAGGCAAGGCGGCTCTCGCCGATGCCAAGATACATGACATACAAGAACAGGTCAGAGATGTGGTCAGAGATGCCAGAGATGGCTTGATCACAAAGGACGTGGCTTATGTGGCGATACAAGCGGCAAGGCTGGATATCGATACAGAGAAGTGGCGTGCGGCTAAGTATTATCCCAGAATGTATGGCACTGATCAGAAGGTTGAGGTCGAGCATAAACACAGCTTGGTTGATGATCTCAAGATCGTATCAGAGCGCGTTGCAGAGCGTGAAGCTAGGACGATTGAGGGTACTGTGCAGGACGTTGAGGTTGAGGATGATGAGTAGGCTTGCAACCGTTGAGTGCAATGCAATCGTGAGCAACTATTTGTTGCGGAGTGGAAATGCGCTGGGCGAGATTGTTAAGGAATACAAAGGGGATAGGGGATTATGGCGCGATAACACACACCGATCGCGGCCAACCATCTCGCGTGTAAACCTGAGAATGATTCGCATTTGCAGATGTCAGAACGGTTCGCAGTGATGGATAGTGATTTGTCGCATAACATGAAATATGTAACACGATACCTGCCTGTATCTTTGAGAATGAGAATGAGAATAGTTCGCAACTGGCTACCCCCCCCCTTAAATCACACGCGCCCCCCAGTAATAAATATATATACCCACAGACACCCCCCTCGGAGAAAAACATGACGAATACCCCCTCACAAAAAAAAATCCAATATGACGTTAAACGCGCCCACAGCCTCGCTGACGCTGGTCAGTTTGAGGACAGTGCGAGATTATGCAGTCAATTGTTGCAAGCCGTTGACAGCCCTTATATTGCCAATCTGCTAGGGTTAAACCTGCTGAACATGGGCAAGCACGAACATGCCGAGCGTGTCTGGGAAACTGCTCTTGAGGATGATCCGGACTGTGTGCCTGTGCTGACCAATTTGGCCAATTATTTGCGTGAACGGCATCGGTTTAAACGTGCCTCTGAGCTGATAGACCATGCGTTGCGTTGCAAGCCGGATGATTTCAGGGCTAATCACAACAAGGCCGTTCTGGAGTTGAATATGGGCGAGGTGGATGTTGGGCTGGATTACGCTGAGAGGGCGTATGCGATCAATCCGGACGAGATTGCGGCGCGGCATACGTTGTCTATTGCAAGTTTGGGTGCAGGTCAGTTTGAGCGTGGGTTTGATTTGTACGAGGCAAGGAAGCCGTTATTTCTGCGCGATGATTCGCCATTGCCGAAATATACTGGCGGTAAGGGCAAGGTTATTGTCCGGCATGAGCAGGGCTTTGGCGACACGTTGATGGTGATGCGCTTATTACCACGGTTGCAAGAATTGGGTGCAGACGTGTATATTGTTTGTCCTAGACCGTTGCAGAGGCTGATTGAGCAGACTGGTTTATGTAAGTTGCACGAGGATGGTGTTGATGATTATACCCATCATCTGTGGACAATGGACTTAATGGGTCTATTTGTTAAGGAATGGAGTGATTGGGATGATAAGCCTTACATTAATGCCAGTTTGGAGAACCGAGCGCACTGGGGTTCGTTGCTCGGTGGGTGTGAAGGTGGGCAAAAAATCGGCCTCTGTTACGGTGGCGCGGCCAGATCGGATTCCATCGGTGCGTACCAAATTGACAGACGAAGAAGCCTTGCGCCTTCTGAGGCAATGCAGATCGTGCGTTCAAAGCCGGATGCACACTGGGTCAATTTGTCTAGGGAATGGGGCTTGCCAGACACGATAGACTTTGGCACAAGGGTTGGTGACTTTGCTGACCTAGCTGGTCTTATCTCGAATCTTGACTTGGTGATTACAGTTGACACTGCGGTGGCACATCTTGCTGGCGGCTTGGGCGTTCCTACTTGGATGCTCTCACGATACGATGCTTGCTTTAGATGGTGGCCGTACCAAGAAACAACCAATCTCTACCGAAGTGTGCGGTGCTTTTACCAGCCGAAAATGTTTGACTGGCAGTCGGTTATAGCCGATGTGCAAAAAAAATTAAATAAAATGTAATTTTCCCCTTGCAATCCTAATATACTTAAACTATATTTAAGTTATAGGCAATGGTGCTTATGATTTTTTTGGGGAGGCTCTTATGAGTTTGTTTGTATCTTCTGCTTCTGATTTTCTTGCTGAAAAGCACAACAAGGCTCGCGTTAGTCGCAGGTCTGGTTATGAATCTGATCGTGAATTTCTCGATACTCTTAGCCATGTGGTTGTTTGTGAATTTTATCGTCCTAATAACGATGGGGTTCATTTTTGCGAAATGGACTGTGAAGGTCTGGAACATGCCAGAACTATGGCAAGGTCGCAAATCGATAGGTTAGGCGCAATATCCTGCGCTATCCGGTCAGTTGGCTCTGACGGCAAGTTGTCTAAGCCAATTGAGTATCACAATTGATTAAAGATTGGGCGGCCTAGAGCCGCCCTAAAAGGGAGATTTACTGATGGAAAAAGAAAGATTGAAATACGAAAAGTCGCTGGCAAAAATTACATTTGTTAAGCAAGCCTATGAGATTGAGGCGATGCAACAAGTCATCATTACCATGCGATCAATAGTTGGCACTAAGTTTGACGATAAATGCAGAGCCGCTTACGCCGCACTAGATAACGCAAGGCATGAATTGCTAGAGGCTACGCTCATTGACAGCTAAACAAATAAAAGGGTGGCATAAGCCCCCCTTTTTCTCTATGGTGATGTGATGTCAGATAATAGCGAACTCTTACAAAAGTTACACGATGACCCAGTGCTGTTTGCAGAAACGGTGCTGGATGTTAAGCCCCAGCCGTGGCAAGCCAACGCCTTACGAGCAGTGCGCGACAATGACCGGATAGCGATTAAGTCCGGTCACGGTGTCGGCAAAACCGCGTTTCTGTCGTGGACAGTGTTGTGGTGGTTATGTACGCATTACCCCTGCAAAGTGGCTGTAACGGCTAACACGGCTCACCAGTTGAGTGATGTTCTGTGGACTGAGATTGATAAATGGGCGCGGAAACTGCCGCCATTCTTCAAGGATCAGCTTGATTTCAAGACTGACAAGATTGCGCTCAAGGGTGCTACTGACAGTTTTGCCGTTGCCAGAACCAGCCGTAAAGAGAACCCAGAGGCGTTGCAAGGATTCCACAGCGAGAACATGCTGTTTATCTGCGAGGAAGCATCCGGTATCCCAGATGTCGTGTTCCAAGTCGGTGAAGGTGCTATGTCAACGGCAGGTGCGAAGACGGTCATGTGCGGAAACCCTACCAGATCAGATGGGTTTTTCTATGAGGCGTTTCACGGCTCACGAGAGCATTGGGCTACCATGACGGTTAGCTGTACCGATGCCACCACCGTGTCGGAGCAGTTCCTAGATAGCATGGCCAGCAAGTACGGTGAGGACAGCAATGTTTACCGTGTTCGCGTTCTGGGCGAGTTCCCAACACAGTCAGATGACGTGCTATTGCCGCTGAATCTTGTTGAGGACGCTATCAAGCGTGATATACAGCCTAACCCCAACACCCCTGTTGTATGGGGCGTGGACGTTGCCAGAATGGGTGGTGACAGGTCAGCCATAGCAAAGCGGCAGGGCAATGTGCTGATAGAAAAAATAAAAACTTACCAGAACAAGGACTTGATGGAATTGTCCGGCATTATCCTGTCGGAGTATGAGGCATCGCCTTACCATTTACGGCCAAAGGCGTTGTATATTGATGCTATTGGTCTGGGTGCTGGCCTAGCTGACCGCTTGCGTGAGCTTGACATGCCAGCCGTTGCAATATCTGTCAGTGAAACTGCCAGCCTAAAGGACAGGTTTAACAGGCTTAGAGATGAGTTGTTCTGGAACGCAAGGGAATGGTTTGAGGCGCGTGACTGTAAAGTGCCGGATGATCAGACCTTGGTGCAGGAGCTTACCAGTGTACGGTATAAGTACCTATCAAATGGCAAGCTCAAGATTGAAAGCAAGGATGAAATGAAGCGCAGAGGCCAGAGATCGCCAGATGTCGCTGATGCGTTTGTTTTGTCATTTGCTCAACAGGGTGCGGTTGCAGGTGGTTTCTCAAGAGGCTATACTTCCAATCGCCCCATTAACGTCAACAAGGGATGGATAGTATGACCGACAACGTAGTCAATTTTCCTAATGAGTTTAATCTGAGCGTAGACCTAGAGGACGATAGTGCCATTGAGGGTGTCAGCGAGATTATAGATATTTTCGCACAAGGCTTACATTCAGCGCATGATGTTGACCCAGAGATTTTGATGGTGGCAATGATGGAAAACGCGGCTATTTGGGGCATCAGGGCTGGCATGGACGCTGACGATGTGATGGATACGTTTAAGCGGATGCGTGTTAGGCTTGAGGAAGAATACGATGCCTAAAGACCCACGATTAGAACGCGCTGGTGTATCCGGCTACAACAAGCCGAAGCGCACACCCAACCATCCCAAGAAATCGCACGTTGTCGTTGCCAAGGAAGGCGACAAGATCAAAACCATTCGTTATGGTCAACAAGGTGTTTCTGGGGCAGGTAAAAACCCACAAACCGCATCAGAAAAAGCGCGGCGCAAGTCGTTTAAGGCGCGTCACGCAAAAAACATCGCCAAGGGCAAGATGTCTGCGGCATACTGGGCGAACAAATCTAAATGGTAACATAGGAGGCAAGCATGGCTAGACCCCAGCCTAATGTACTTGTCAACACTGACCACGGCATGATGATTGTCAATCGGCATGATTATGCACTAGCACCAGATGGACAGACTGGTTACGGTGTTGGCTTCCAACTGCTCAACAAGGGCAGTTACGACATGGATGAAATAAACCTTGTCAAGTTCCTAGCAAAAGATTCAGCGCAAAGCCTAGACAGACCTATCACGATGATAGATGGCGGTGCTAATATTGGCGTTCACACGATTGAGTGGGCGAAGGCACTTGGACATAGTGGCAGAATTGTGTCATTCGAGGCGCAGGAGCATGTGTTTCATATGCTGGCTGGCAATGTCGCGCTGAACAATTGTTACAACGTCAAGCTGTTTAATGCGGCACTGGGCGCAGAAGAAGGCTGGCTAGAGATACCCAAGCCTGACTACAACAACAGTGGTTCGTATGGCTCAATGGAGCTAAAGCAACACGCCAAGAGCGAGAACATTGGACAGGAACTAAAACACAAGGCCACCGTTCCGGTCATGGCCATTGATGATTTTGAGTTTCAGCATCTTGACTTTTTTAAGCTAGACGTTGAGGGCATGGAAATGGAAGTGCTTGCTGGCGCGAGAGATACCATTGACCGTTGCAAGCCTCGTATGTTGATTGAGATTATCAAGATTGAACGCGCTGAGATATCCGGCTGGCTAGCTGATTTAGATTATGTTGCCTATCCATTTGCAGGGAACTTTATTGCTGTGCATAAATCTGATAGTATGTCGGACAGGATCACGTCTGAGAACGGCGTGATTAACATTTCATAGCAGGAGATTAGCGTGGGTTACGGTAAAAGCAAAGGCAAGGGCATGAAAAGCGGTTCTAAGACAGGCAAGTACTGCTCATAATGGCCAAGCGTGGATTATACGCCAACATACAAGCCAAGCGTCAGCGTATAGCGGCTGGTAGTGGCGAGAAAATGCGTAAGGTGGGTGCTAAAGGTGCGCCCACCTCAAAGGCGTTTAAGCAAGCGGCAAAGACTGCAAAGAAGACAAAGGGTAAAAAGTAATGGCAAGCCTGTTGTATTACGACATGCCGGATGACGTTGATGCTTCTGCGTTGCGTGAGTATCAAGATTATCAGACGGCTCGTGATGCGTTGCCAAGCCTATTGTATAGCGGCGGCACGGCTGGCATGGCACTTGCGCCATCCTCCGGTGTAGCTGATGTTCTTGGCTATTTACCCTCAGGTGTCGAGGGTGAAACTTTCCCTTCATTTGGCCAAAACCTGTATCGTGGTAATTTCGGAGATGCCGGACTGCAATTGATGAGCCTTGGCGGTGATGCTTTTTATGCCGTTTCACCATTAACAGGTGGCTTGTCAGCAATCCCTGCCGCCGCCATGAAAGCACCAAGGGCGGCAAGGGTCGCGTCCAATGCCGCAAAAAAAGCCACCAAGTTTGAATCTAAGGGTTACTCAAACGTAAAAAAACGTGACACACCTATTGAAGATGTCCAGCGAATTGTCGAGCCAGCTTACGAAGTAAAGCCAATTGATGTAAGATCATTAGAGGGATTGCTTGGTAAGCCAATAATCCCATTTGTAGCCGACAAATCCGATGCGGGTGTATCTTTACTTGGCATTGACGACATGATGTTTGACAAGTCAGTTTTACTTGACGGTGGGCGCAAGTTTATGACAGGCCGACAAGCACAGGCAGATGATGCTGTTTGGGCTTCTGGTAGTGGTGTCACATCGAGTTTAAATAATGCGGCACTAAAGGCGGCAGAAGAAACTGGCGAAGATGTATATGGTGCATATCTAACTATGTCACCGAAGGGCATTGACTTTAGTTCAATGATGCTTGACGCGACACTTGAGGCCGTAAAGCTATCACCAATTAAATCTGCTGACATGAAAGCAGTTAATGAAACAATTAGAAACTTTGCTGTAAAGAACCAAAAAGGTGAAATCTCTAAACCACTCAAGGATTGGGTTGGGTTTGATTCTCCAAAGGCAAGAGAATACGCCATGAATTTGTCTGGCAAGAATAGGGTTGCATTGCTTAATATCATTGATAAGTCAGCGGCAAATAAAGTGGGTTTTCCGGACATGGGTGCAATACGCTATGCTATAACAGACCCTGAGTTGACCGATGTGGGTGCGTATCGTGGCGGTATGGCATTTGGAAAGTTAGACCCACAGGCCGGAATGATTGAAAACCCAACATTCCCACACGGCACATATGAAAGCCAAATGAAGGGCGGCGGTGATGTATTCCGCTTACAGCAGGACATACCAATGGGATTACTTTTCCCAGACAGACTAAATGACCCAAGGTTTCAAACGGCTTTGCCGCAAACTCGTATG
>ENA-OUOG01003432-OUOG01003432.1-marine-metagenome-genome-assembly--contig:-NODE-3432-length-14855-cov-4.958519_pt1 | contig 14855 bp, 11 predicted proteins | sample MGYA00248635_ERZ508505 | MGnify/ENA primary metagenome ERZ508505 (study PRJEB26176, sample SAMN06267871) | marine metagenome | isolation source: Saanich Inlet, British Columbia, Canada | place: Pacific...
TCAGAAAAAGATAGTTGACAATCTTGTATTACTTCCTTAAGTGTTTTCATTCAGTTCTTTTTCTAATTGTTGCCAACGGCCCGTGTATGGTGTCGTAGCATCCCGCAGGGTGCTATGCACTATACACATTGTTGTATGCCGTTTTTATTTTTTTTATTTCGTTTTTAGCGTTGGCGAGAAAGCTCTTTGCAACCGCAGGAACAAGGATTGTAATGTGCTTGAACTTGCGTTGGCTAATTATTCACTTTTACTTTCATTAAATCGGTCATTGTTACTGAAAATGGTAAAGCAGAACCTCTTCCTTGCTTGTGTTTATCTAATTTGGTTATGTCCCACTTTTGATTTTGCAACTCAACATCTGTAATCTCTTCAACTTTGTATACTAAATAATATTCTTGAGAAGGTTCAGAAGGATACCCTTTATCAATTAATGTCTTCTTTGAAAATACTCGAGGACCTGTTTCAGTAATTTTAAGCAATCGACTTGTTTTTGTTTCACCACTAGAATGTAATAGCAAATATTTTGCCCCAGCTTCACCTGAACCTAACCTTAGAGAGCCCCTTTTGCTATCAGCTCTGGCATTATACAATCCACTTTTTATTATCCAATCTAAATTCTCTGTTTTGTAAAAACCTACAAGAACAAATGTGTCGTCAGGTATCAGATTACGGTTTACACCATACGTTTCAGGTAATGCTTCATTTACTTCATTTTCCTTATTTGGCTCATTCTTGTATACATCATAAGTTCTGAATGCAATTCTTTCACGCTGCGAAGCTCTATTAACAAAGTGTTCAATAATTTCTAAAATGAAAGCCTTAAGTTCACCAATACCACTATCATTTTTTGAAGGTCGAACAGGAAATGCACCTAGTCCGGGCAGGATTTCATGAAATCCCTTTTGGGTTAATGTCTCATCTCCTGGATATAAAACATAGGCACCTCCTGTTCTTCTAATTGCATCTTTGTAAGCATGCATTTTTATTAAATCAGCGTTTTTATAAATTCCTTTCTTGTTTTCTGTCTTTTCCTTATCTAAATCTTTTGGTGTATTCTGTTCAATGAAGTCAGTAAGATTTGCGATTTTATATTTTGCATCAAAGTGGACATGCACAATTAACTCTTGTTGTTCAGCTTCTGATTCAGAAATTCCAAAAGGCCAAAAAGACAGTGTGTAATCAGGCCTTAATGAGGTTGTCCAACTGCCTGACTCAGGATATTTTTTCTTGCCACTGAATGAACGATTGTAATTAAATTGAATATTTAATTTTCTTGTTTCTGTTTTAAATACACCCTTTAATGCAGTAAATTTTCCTTGTTTTATCTGAAGATTTAGTCCATCCTTTGTTGGCGAAATTAATTCCGAAAGGTCCTTTGGGTCAATTTCGAAGAGTTCCTGAAATAGATCTAAAAGCTTAAAGAAAAGCCAATATTCATAAAGGTTTGCAACGTCCTTTTTCCCAGCTCCATAAACATCTTCACCTCCATGCCAAACCAATTTTGCCGCTAGCTCAAACATTAACCAGGTCCTTAAAACCTCTCTATAACCCTCTTTTCTTTGGAGGACAGGGCTATTAAGCTTTAATGTTGTTGGTCTTGAAATATCTTTAAAAATAGAGTGGTGTAATTGAGCCTCTAACTCACTAATTAAAAATCTTGATTCGAAATCAAGTTTTGATCCTTTTTGGGCAGCCCTATTGGTATCCGAACAAAACTTAAGAAAAGATTCTAAAGCATGCTTAATAAAACGATTTTCAGGTGTGTCTACGGAATCTGTTTTGCGGAGACTTGTAATTCTTTCTGGAAGCGTTGTTAAGTTATATCTTTCTAAAGAATGACCACTAGGTAAATGGGTTCTTTTTCCTCCTTTTAATAATTCTTTTACATTGGTGTTAGAAAACCTTCTAATACTTCTGACATCTTTTACTTCATAAGTGGCAGACCACTTGGTTACAGGTGCAGTAACTATTCTGTGAATAGCATCCTTGAATTCTGCCGAATCAATTATTGATTTTATGAAGGCAAATTTTTGATATGATGTTAGGCTATCCTTTGAATAGTCTACATCAAAATATTGAGAAACGGGTGAGTTAGATTGTAATAGTAAATCAGTGCATTTCTCAGTGATGAGTTCAAGCATGTCCCTGTAATCATCACGATAGCCAGATTTAATGGATTGAACCTCTAAATCAATTGAAATACACTTTTCTCTGGTCGCAGTTTTTATTAATGGAATCGCTAATGTCCCTACAAAAATATTGGTTGAAATTGTGCCAATATTTGAGTGGCGTTTATGTTCCTGAATGATTTTTTCTCCGACGTCTTCTAGGCTGTACTTGTCATCACTGATTTCGTAGTCATAATAACAACCTTCAACTAGTTGAAAGCGAGCTTCATTATTTTCAAAAGCAGTGTCTAACCCATCAAATAAGGTTCCTTTTCTTTTGGAACCTATCCAAAGCTTCAATCCTTCTTGAACTGAATCTAAGTTTATTTCTATTTCGGAAAATTCTTTCATGCATTAAGCCTCAGCATAACTTGCAAATCCATTATCTACGGCTCCTTTATACATTCTTGCTATTTTTTCTAAGGACAATGGAAAGAGTACATTGTCATCAAAGAAATTAAAATCATCCTTATCGAAAACATCCTTAATAACCTGTGAGTCGCCTTTTACACAAAAACCGCCTAAAGTTTCTAAAATAGGAGAGAGCTTTCTCCGCGAACCATGAAGCTTTGGTAGTAATTTTTGCATAATAGCAATATCTAATTTTTCAGAAGTCGTTAATTCCTCATTCAAAGTATTTAATTGATTAATCAACCTCAGAATTTCAGAAGCACTTCTATACCCAAACTCGGCACCCGTTTTTTGTAACTCTGAGAAAAATTGAAGGAGGGTATCGTTGATTTCTTTTGAATCTTTAGTAGCAAACGTCTTATTTAATGATAAATAAATAAAGTCGTTGGCCATGATTGCTCCTTTTCCGATCAAGTCCTCCATTTCAAGAGCAGTTGTTGATCCTAGGAAAGCTCTCATTTCATCAGGGTTAATCCTAAACTCTATGGTATTCGCTCTATCGAGGACCTTTGGACTGAACATGTTAGTTGTCTCATCAATATTTACAGTCCCAATAATAAATAGGTTTGGTGGGATAGAAAGTTTTGAAGGGATATCTTGAACCTCGGTGCCATCAGCGTACAAGGGAATTTCTTCGTTTGACTCCATTACGCTGAGAAAATCAGCGAAATATCTTTCTACAATACTCAAGTTCATTTCGTCTAGAATCATGAAATGAGGAAGTTCAGGATATGAGTTTGCTTGTAAAATAAGCTCTATTACACCACTATCAGGCATAACATATTCCTCAGGATTTAATGCGTTTGGGTATCCAAGAAGCGGTTCTCGATTGGTCCAATCTGCTCCCACTGGAATGATGCGATATTGACTTTTATCCTTACAAATCCATTGAACAAATGCTTGAGCTAATTTTGTCTTACCGGAACCTGATAGACCTGTTAGTATGACAAATGGTTTAGTTAATAATGATGCAATAAATCTAGTTATTATTTGATCGGAATAAACTAGGCCAACTTCTTTGCATGTTTCCTGAAAGTCAAATAAACTAAAAGCAAGATCTTTAGATGATTCTGCTCCATTTTGTTTGTACCACTCTACAAATTCAGTCCATCGATTCCATGCTGCCATTTTAAATCCATAATCACCCTCGCTGTTTTTTTGAGCCGCAATTTGCCATTTTGCTCTATACTCGCCATTCAATTTGGCTTTTATGTGAGACAAGTCATTATTTACATCCCAAATTTGAAAATCTTTCGCGCAAATATTGTTTTCTAGAAACCAGGATCGAACTTCTGGCATTGCCCTGATGTATTCATTTACGCTGGACTCGTTCTTTATGCCCCTAATATCAAGGCAAAAGGCTTTGAATTTCTCCTTGATATCATCAAAATTGTTTATTAGTGATTCCCAATGTTTTTTTCTTTCCTGTGAATTATCATACAACATAGGCTTATCATTAACTTTAATTGCAGTCATATGTAATTGTCCTTTTATTGCATTTATTTCATAAACAAACCAACAAGAATCTATGCCAAAATAATTACTTATGGAGGTGTAAAAGTCCTCATTTGAGTTTTCAAAAACTGTTATTTTATTATTATACTTTAAACTCTTACGACCAACATGTGTCCCGGATGTTTCTTCAATAACTAAAAGAAAAAATGGTCCTTTGAACTTGATGTTATTTACATAAACAGAGTCAAATTTCCCCGAAGAATAAATGATTTTGTCCTCTAAGTGCTTAATATTAGCTGTGTGATTTAATTCCTTTGATGGTATAAACTCAAAGTGATTTGAATTAATTAAATCAACTATTTCTTGCCCGCCTTCGACACTTATCGGATAGTCTGGTCTTTCTTGTCCAAGAGCAGTTCCCCAGCTTGCTGTATTTCCAACAGATTTGGTTTCACCATTGAAGTACAAGGATGTAATATCAATTCTCATACACTATTATTTGGCGTTTTTTGTTTTGTAATCAGCATATGCTTTTCTAATCTCTTCAGGATAGGGAACACCTTTTTCCTTAAAATTCCACAAAGGAAATGGTTGTTTTTCATCAAATCTTTTATGATCATCAAGACAGAGTTGTTCGATTTCCTTAAATGCAAAAACCGGAACCATTTTGTCGGTTGTTGTTAAACCGTTTATTCGGACGAATGACTCAGAACTTAAAATCATATAAACCTTAACTACATGATTTTCAATTATTTCCTGTGTAATAAGAGTATTAATTGCAAACCTACTCTCACCAGGACTGCCAGATTTGCCAGTTAGGTACGATTTAATTGTCTGTTTTATACCTCCTTTTGCTGCAGATCCGCCAATTTTGTAGATAATATCATTTACTGAGATAATATAAACCCTGCCGAATTCACATTGATATTCTTCACTAGATAGGCTCTCTGATTTGTTAAATATTAGTTTTCCTTTCTCAATATTAAAAGTACCTACATCAAGTAGCTCTCCAGTTTTTATTGAATTTTTACTGAAGGTTTCAATGTCTTGAATTTTCATATTTGATTAAATATTATTTCAAGAATCTTCCCTACTAAACTTACATCCCAGCCATTTCCCGCTCTTTTGCATAGTTGTTGGTATGATTGATTGCCAAAGTTAAATTCACCATCATCGAATCCCATCAAACGATAATGTTCAGGGATTGATAGTTTCCTCACGATAAATTTTCCGTTTTCGGGAGGATGGACCACTCGGAGTGAATTGTGATGTGGTTCTGTAATTGTTATCGACGTTCCGTCTTGCCTTATCTTTTTATTATAGATGTCAAGGCATAAAGACTCGTTAATGTTAAAATCTACCTTATGTTTCTCTTCTAAACGAGCAATTTGACTTTCGTTCAAGAATAAATACTCCTCTGGATTTTTATCAAGAAAGTCTTTAAACCTAGCTTTCAGTTCTACCTTTTCAGGTTCAATTGAAAAACCCGCTGGTAATTCACCATGATAAGCATAAATCCATACTCGTTCTCTATTTTGAGGTATGCCATAATCCTTTGTGTTCAATAATTTCCATTCGACTGAATAACCCAGGCGCCTAAGTTCATCTTGAATCTTTGCAAAGGTTTCTTTGTGTCTTTTGGTTGTAAGACCTTTTACATTTTCTAATAAAATATGTTTAGGTCGCTTCTCCTCACAAATACGAATTACGTCATAAAAAAGCGTGCCTCGAATGTCTAGTTCGCCATGACCTAATCCAGCAGATGAAAATGGTTGGCACGGGAACCCACCAGTGAACAAATCAAAATCAGGTAGGTCATCGGTATTAATAGTAGTAATGTCTCCGTAATTTTTAATTCCTTGATGGTTTAATTCAAAAATTTCTGAGGCAAACTTATCATTCTCCGAAAAGCCAATAACTTTAAATGGAATGCCCGATTTTTTTAGGCCAAACGAAGCCCCACCATAGCCGGCAAAGGTCTCAAACACTTTTAATTCTTTAGTTTTTTTCATTCTCCACAAGTAATTCTTTTACACTTACGTTTAATTTTGATGCAATTTCATAAAGGCATTCAATGCTTGGTTGTCTTCTGTTTTTCACATATGAGTTTACCATATTGTAACTTTTGCCTAATTGTTGTGACAACCAGATTTGTTTGATTCCTTTTTCTTCTAAAACCTCCTTAATACGGTTCATGTTTTTGATGTAAATTCTGTGAACTAAAGATATGTTTATGTTTTTTTATCTCGTTCAATGAGAGGAAAAGTAATTAACAATATCACGTATTTGTTGATTAAGGAGCTTACAAGTAAAATGCACCAATAATTGTATTTACTTTGAAAAAAGAAGTCTTTTAGGTTAATTAAACAACTATATGAGTAAAAATGCAATGAGTAGTGGACAGGCAAGATCCATTAAGCTTTCGGGGGACAGACTTCGAAAGTGTTTTGAAACTCAGTGTACTGATGAAAACGGAAGCATAAGGCCGCAATTTCTACAGGGGCTAACCAATCAAAAATCTAATGGGACTTATACTTTAAAATCTGGCAAGAATTGGCAGTTTCACCTTGGAAGCTTTTCTCCTTTTACAGAAAATTGGGGTACTCAGTACCTAAATGGAGGAAAAACAATGAAATACAAGCTGCCTGATGAAGATATCATTCTTGATTTGAGAAGCGAGAAATTCATTCGTTCTTTCATTTTTAAAGGTAATTTCTTTGCCGTGTACGATGCGCCTAATTGGTTAATCTTTGACAGCCAAGATCTAATTGAACTGTTACAAGATTCAGAACGTACTAAATGGCGATTATTGGAGAGCGGTAGAATTAAAGGTGATATCAATATTGAAGCTTATAAAAGGACCATTTTCACCATGGAATACAGAGCCGAAGAACATAAAAAGCAGTTTGTTTTTGGTGCGCATGGTGGTGGTGCTGGGGAACGTTTTAAAAACATTTTAAAGAAAAGTCTTTTCTTTAACTCTGTTCCCGTTGACTACGAACTATGGCAAGCGTATCTGTAAATTTTATTGTTTCTAGATTGCTGATATTGATGTCGTATTTAATTTTATCAATTCTTAGATCTGGGACCTTTTTCAGCACAGGAAATGCCTTGTCTTTGGTGTCGTAATATGTTTGTCTAAATAATACGACCTTGATTAAATTGGAATGATCGGTGAAATAGTCATATCCTACTTTTCTTAGTTTTTCTATCAATTCATTTACCTTATCATGATCATTCAAAAGCGTCATTACCTCAGCTGTAATTTGTTTAAGTGTTTGACCTGTTTCGCTTGGTAAAAAATCACAAACAGCCAAATGTTGACCTTCTAAATCATTATCTAATTGCTCTACTGAACTAATAGATATCCAATCCTTAAAGGGCTGGATTCTAGATTTCACTTCCAGACCGAATTTATCACTGAAGATAAAGTCAATTTTTGCCCCTTCTGGACCTTGCCAAGAATTGAATTGATTGGTTTCGGGAAATTCCTTAACCAACTCAGAAAATATGGTCAATTCGCCAATTAAGCCTACTTGTTTAGCCAAGGAAATTTCAGTTCCCTTCCCTCTAGAGAAATACAACCAATCCTCAATGTATTTCTTGACAGCAATAGGACTAGCATTGTCTTTTTTTCCTAGCTCAAATAGTACATATTCTATCAAATAGGCGAATACTTTGAGTTCATCTTCATTTTCCACCAATGAGCGAATAATAACGGCTTTGTTTTCGCCTCTTTGTTCTGTGGAAAGAGTGAATTTCTCATACTCCTTGTTTACCGACTTTTTTGATGAAACCAAAATTTCAATTCCGTAATCGAACCTTTCGTTACCGCAAAAGACATCGGTTGGATATTTGCGATACTTAAGAGCGATTTTAGAGCCTGCCTGTAATCTTCTAAATTGGTTAATTATCTTCATATTCTATATCTTCCTCGTAGTCTTCCATCAATTCTTTAATTAGGACACTATTAGCGAGCACGGTAACATGATCTTTATCGTTTCTGTTTCCGGGCATTGAAATTGACCATCCCCACAGAGGCATTTTATCAAATGCCTCTAGATCGAGTTCTTCAACTTTTGCCTGTACCGGCTTAATAGGAAACAATAATAGCAATGGCTTGCCAGTTTGTTTATGTCTTTCCTCTCTTGCGGTCGACCTGTTGATCATTTTCTTATACTCACCATTAAGAAAGCGGTACTCGTGTGATGGAATACTCAATTGGTTTTTTGGCAATTTTATACTTTTCCCATCTTTTGCGACCTCAAAAGACCTCACAGCTTTTTTCCAATTGTCACCAAGTATTTGAACCTCTGAAGCATCACTTCCTGAAACTAGACTTACATCCCATTTCAAATTTTGATTTTCGGGCTTATTCAAAAATTCAAGTAAAAACTTATGAGGTAATTTTGCACTCGTATCACTTAATCTTTGATCCGGTAATTTGAAGTTAGTTACAAAATCTCTTATTGAATTGTTAGGTACATCTAAATACCCGAGAATGGTATCCCTCCTCTGGATATCAATATGCAACGAAGGATAAGCGGATGGACTATATTTATTACACTCTTCGGTGCTCTCTAAACTATTTATTAGCGCTTTTACCAGCTTGTCATTTTGAGATGCTGAATCCTTGTCATTCAGGAACCTAACTGTTTCAAGTATTCTGTTTCCAAGAGAAAGTTTTAGTGTAATTTCCTGAGCGGACTTTCGCTTAGATCTTGCAATAACATCCAATCCCTGTCGTGACCTAAGTTCACGAACAGCAGCTTCAATAACAACATTTGGATGTCTTCGAATATTTAACCCAAAATCCCTAGGAGGCAATTTGAGACTTTTCATTTCATCTATCTGTTCCAGTAAATCGACCACAGATTCTTCGATTAATTCAAACCGGTTGCGAATTGTAGGGGTTGTGAAAACGCTGATATGTTTTATAATATGTTTCTTGTGGCCGAACCAACGTCCCATTTGCATCAACGCATCAAAGGTTTTCGTAGATCTAATAAAGACAGAAGTGATTAAACCTTCTATAGTATAACCTCTAGAGAGGGAAAGCCCACCCACCAGAATGGAATTGCGATTCATCCCCTCTGGATAAGACAAAGGAACTTTTGTATTCTGATGAATATCATAGATCTCTGTCATTCCCAAAGAAGTCTCGAGATGTCTCCAGAACTCCTCTATGGATTCGAAATCATAAAGATTTGCCTCTGCCAATTCCTTAATATGTAACAACCATTTATTTTCGATTCTCTCTAACGATGAGTTTTTAACAATTTTAAATAAATCATCCGTGAATTCCTGGATAAGCCCGCTTATCTCCACATGGTGGTCAGTTAAGCGGGAAATGTTTACCAGCATTGACAAATGTTCTGTTTTGGGTCTCTCCTTTCTTAGACAGGTTAAATCATATAGGAATCTGCATACCGCATACTTCACATAGTAGGGCAATTCTTCAAATCGGTGTTCTTTCTTAGCAGTTAGAACGAACCTCAAATGCTCTTTTACCTCTTCATCGTCCATTTCTTCGTCCAAAGAGTAAACATCAACAAAGCTTTCGCCCAGGGTTTCACTTACGCCAACGTACGTTTCCGGTTTGTCTAATGCCCAAATAAAGCTTCTTGGGAAAAGATCTGCACCGAACTCTTCGCTCGTCACCTCGTGGTCGATTAATATGTTCGCAAAAGGAGTTGCGGTGACTGCCAGATAAGTGGATACGTCAAATGAATTAAGTAAATCGCGAATTCCCTTATTTATTGAAGTTGGATCTTCCTCTTCCCTTGTGTTCACGCTTGCATAATCACTTTCATCATCAATCAGTAATAGTGATTTTTTAAGCATACCGCCTTGACCCGCCTGGTTTTCTAACCATTCTTTCAGGTTCTTCAAAGGGGTAACGTGTTTCTTGATTACGGCAATTACAGGAACTCTGATGTTTTCCAAGTTAATACCATTGGTTTGAGCATTCGCTTCTTTTGTATTGAAATCAGAATCTGGCGTGGTTAGACTGATGGGCTTTTTGGCTGCGACATTACTGAACTTCCCTACACCTAGGGTTTTGCCATCATACTGACCAATCAGATCATGATTCAGCCTGTTTTGGGTCTGTTCTCTCAAGATGTTTGTCGCTCCGGCTAGTACCACAATCATATCATATCCGGCTCCCATTGCAGCATTGGATACACTTGCGTAATTAAGTGTTTTACCGGACTGAACAAAACCGAATACCAAACCTCTAATATGTTTTACTGTTTCCCTTTTTGGTGAACCGCAAAGATTAAGTATTGATTCTTTGTCCTGACTTAGGGTATAGCGGACCTGAGGTCCCAATTTTTCTTTGTAGCACTCACTGAATCTGTCGGAGTAGTAATTGTCGAAATTATCTGTAATCTTGACTTTTGAAAACCATTGTTTGTCATAATCTTCTGAATCATCAAAAAGTCCCTTTCCTGCGTCATATTTGACAAGAACCTCTTCTCGTAGGGTTCTTAATATATTCTCCCAATTAATACTCTTAAATTCCTCAGGTTTTGATTCAAAAAAGATGGCAAGCATCTCCAGAGGCATTCCTTTCAATTTATCTATTTTTTCTTCGATATGCGTTTCTTCAGGAAGGTCAAAGAGCCCTTTTTCATCCTGCTCATTTGCAATATTCTTTTTTATATGCCCTATTATTTTCGATTCAAGATCCATGTCTGGCTTTTAGTTTTTTATATTCCGTTAGAGTGATGAGGCCATTATCAAGCATCATTTTGGCTGTTTCCAATTTTTTTGAATCAACTGCTGACATATCCACCTTATTTAAATTTAAATAATATAGTAAACTCTCATAAGGGACGGTGTTCTCAATCATATTCAGCATTTCTGAGAGTTCAATTTTTCCCTCCCGTAAAAGTTTAACAGCGTCACTTTTTTTGTTGACCGTAAGCTGGACCTTCCCATTTTCACTTTTCTCTATTTGCCATATATCTGAAAGATCCTTAAGGGAAAGTTGAGCACGCTTCTTATAGGGTTTTCTGGCAATGTCAGTGAAGTGCATAATAGAGCTCTTCAATAAGGTTCTCAATCTGCTGTCCGTTACTGAAATTTGACTCTTTTTTACCTCAATATTAAATAGGCTGTCAGCATCGTCCTGACAAAAAACCGCCAATCTGTACAAGTCGTTTATTCTTAGGTTTTTCCCCAATCCTTCCCACCCGGACCAGGCAATGAGCCTATTCTTTCTGTAAATGTAAAGACCAGGTCCCATACCAATCTCAGACAATTCTGTATGTATCCTTTTTTCCTTCGATTTCAGCTTGTTTGCATGGGGTATTTGATGCGACTGAATCTCTAATGAGACTTTTCCGATTTGCACATTTTCTGGAGCACTATGGTTACTAGCCAAGCTATCTGAAAAGAAAGGATCGATCGGCTCAATTTCCTTGTCGTTGATGTAGAATTTTATCCCTTTCATCAGATTGTAAGCGACAGCAATATGGGCACGTAATTTTGAAAAAATCTGATCTTCATTGATATCTACATCTTGAAACACGTCGTGAAGAATCACCTCCGTACCCTGACTTTTAGGTTTAGTGAATTTCAGTTCCTCTTCTTGTAGAAGCCATTGTTGCTTTTTTCTAACAAAGTCTAAATCCCAAGTAAAAGAACACTGATCCTTGTCTTTTGCCTTTGACACGACAGAATACCTGTCTGTTTGAGAAAAAGAGGCCAGTTTCATTCCCAATCCAAACTTTCCCAGATCCTTACCCTCTCGATCGGCTGTTGGATCAGCTGATGCAATTCTCATTGCTTCAAAAAGCTCCTCTCTATCCATACCCCATCCGTTATCGGCTATGATTGTTTGGTAAGCTCCTTTTTTTTCCTTGCTGTAGTCTACCCAAATCTTTGAAGCTCCTGCACTTACCGCATTGTCAATTAAATCAAGAATAGCGGAATAGTGGTTATAGCCAATGCTCTTGAAACTCTTGGTAAAGTTTGCAACATCCGGATTACATTCTACTGTTTTCATTTCACCCCTGTAAATCCAGCCTCAATGGCTTTATTAATCACATAAACAATAACCTTCGCTTGTTTCTCTGTTGGGAAACTAATTTTCCCCTCATACCAGCTTTTAATTACACCCCGGTTGCGATCAGTAATCCCAGGTGCATATTTAGAATTGTAAAACTCTATAAGTTTCTCTGGTGTTTGAGTTCTTGAAAGCTCCAATACTCTAACCTGACTATTTATCCCGTTGTCCAGTTTTGCTTTTTGCTTACCCTTGGTCTTATTCTCCTTGTCCTCAGTTAAAGTAACAATAGAATCGAGATCTGGAATATCTGCAAGAATCGCAGCAAGTGACTGAATTCTTTCCCAACACACTGCTTTTTTGCAATAGGTTCCAATATTCGTGTTTCCTTCAGGCGGAGTAATTAGGCGTTGATGCACGGATTCACCTATTAAATCCAACCAATCCAGAATACCTTGCTCAATTTGCTGCTCTTTCCAGATTTTGTCCCAATTAATCGTCATTTTATTTTGTCGGAGGATGAAAGAAAGCATGGAAATCATATAAGGAACCGTTTGAGCTCGGTAACCTCCGGAATACCAATCTGCAGCACTGACTAATTTCTGTACTTCTTTAAAAAGAATTACCTGACTAACCGTTTTTTGGAATAGGTATTCATTGCAGTCTGGATCGCCCTCATCATATAGGTCAGATACCTTTTCTGCAAATTTTGCGAAACATAACTGCGCCCCTTTCGATACTTCTTGCGGAAACAGATCCCAAGCCAAATTTCCTTTGGCTATCAATATCTTATCGATTACTTGATCTTTTGGATACTCTAATAAAAACTTCCTTTTATCGGAGTCCTTCATGTACATCTGATCGTTTAAGTACTCTCCTTTTACACGTTCATAGAACCACTTGGAGGATAGAGTACTGTTCCCTTTTGACGGGACACGCAACATTTTTGAAATCTCCTTGAAACGTCTGTGGAAGTAGGTGTTACTGAAGAAATCACTCTTGTTGACCTTGTTCTGCGTATTCGCATATTCCGAAATCTTAGAGACGTATTGTGTATAGTTTTCCTTCTCATGGATCACGGAGAGTTTCATTTGGACCTGCACCAAATCAATGTCTAGACCATCCTTCTTTGCCTTGTAAATGGTGCTCATGGTCTGTCCACCATTAACAATTTGAAGGTTTTTCACCGAATTTATTTTTCCGTTTTTAAATTCAATGTCTGAAGCCGTACCACTCAAGCCGTTGTTATAAGCAAAGAAGAATACTTTCTCATCGGACCTTAGTGTATTGTAAATCCCCTTGTTTACGTTTCCTCTAAGCGATAAAAATGTACGTACATTACTTTCTAGCAATCGCTTTCCGTACTGTTCGTAATAACGCACCAAATCGTGCCCTGAAACCGTTGTAAGATAAGAGGTGTAATGAGGTGTTTCTAAAACCTTTATGGCATCCAGCGCACAATCTATTTCAATGTGCTGCTGATCCAGATCTGCAACCATGTTCTGATAGGCCAAAAGATCTACAGTTCGCATGGTTACGATTAATCCTTCAATTTTTGCAGATAATTCTGGAACATTCCTGGATGAATAAACCCCATTTGTGATGTACCATAATGTGAGCGAACTATATTGTTTATTCTGGCTGCAAATGTCCTCTACAAATTCGTGAATTGGATTACTTACATCAAGGTCATTTCTCGCTGGTACCAATACGTCAGATATCAGTTCAACTAATCCGGTGAAATAATCTTCTAAATCTTTCTGATATATTTTACCGAACTCTTTGTCTGTTTTTAAAACAGTTGTAAAAAGGTTTAATTCACCTCTCTCTTGATCTCTGGAAAAGGCAGCAAAATTATAACCGCTAATACCGTATTCAATATCAACTGTATCGTCTACAAACTGCCCAGAGCTTTGCAAAAACTCTGAGTAGATGTAGTAAAGTGACTGCTCAGAAGGTAAGTTATAACTATCGTTACTTATGCGTATTTGTTCCAGTAAATCGGTGTAGAATTCTTCATTTGTCATAGTTTGTTTTATTGTAGTTCATAACAATTTGTAAAAGGGCCGAATGAATAAAATGATTTTTTTGAATTAAGTAATGGATTCTAAAGGTAACCCTTCACTCATGTCAGTTTAACCTTTATCAATAGCCATTAAGTGAGAAACCATGTTCAACCGAAACTTCTGTAGGATTCTGTAATTCTGATACAGAATTCCAGAACTCCTCTTCCCTGGACTTATGGGTGTTTTTTGGGTTTTTGCCATTTGCGTTTTTGTATGTAGTGTATTGAAATAGGTTTCGATTTAACTGGGATTTTTGGGAATCTTAAAATACGGATTTTTTGAGGGAAGGTGGGGTAGTGCTAGAGGAAAATGTTATTGAGTTTTTTAGGTGTTTTTTTGATGCTGTTTAACGGGAATAATAATCATACCCCCTCCAGCCTACGTGTTAAGGTTAATTTCCCTAAAATACAACACGCTTTCCATCAATCCAAAGCTAATGTAAAGCCCTTCGAAATTCCAATTTGGTTTGAACTCTTTGAAGATTCCTTTTACCTAGCTTATGCTCCGCCTTCTTGGCCATAGACAAAGTGTCCCGTTTTGAAAACCGCCAAGGCCATCCGCGCAAGCGGACGACTGAAAAAATGAAGTAGGGGCTGCGCACCTCTCGACATAGTCTGACTTCTAAAAACCATAGTAAAAAACCCCCTACCCATTCCTTAGCGGAGGCAGCTACAGACAAAAACTTAGAATATGCCTTCATGGTTTTCAACGATTTGTTTGAGACTACAAAATTACCACCGC
>ENA-OUOG01003434-OUOG01003434.1-marine-metagenome-genome-assembly--contig:-NODE-3434-length-14854-cov-6.347229_pt1 | contig 14854 bp, 9 predicted proteins | sample MGYA00248635_ERZ508505 | MGnify/ENA primary metagenome ERZ508505 (study PRJEB26176, sample SAMN06267871) | marine metagenome | isolation source: Saanich Inlet, British Columbia, Canada | place: Pacific...
TTGGTGTATCAAGGCAAACAATAAATGCTATTGAAAAAGAAAAATTTGATCCAAGTTTACCTACTGCATTCAAAATGGCAAAATTATTTCAACTCCCCATTGAGGAATTCTTCTTTTTTGAAGAAGATAAATAATGAAACGAAAAGATATAATCCCTTCCTTGAAATCAGATGAGTGCTGTCCTCTTGACTGATGAATCTATATAGTGAGAACAGCGATTTATATTGCTGTGACTTTAGTTACCAAATATTTCTTCTAGATAGTATAGATTTGATAAATAAATTTAAAATGAAAAAAGTAGTATTCTTGGTGGCTATATTTTCGGTCACCTCTTTATTTTCGCAAAACACATTTCAACTGTGGAATTTTAACGCAAAAGATGGAATGGAAGGGGCAATTGCAAAACTTGCAGATGAGCAATGGGGCGATGCCAAATTCAAATCTGGCGGTATCCAAATTGAAAGAATTGGTCACGGAGACAATCCATGGTCACACAGAGTAATTCTCTTTGGAGAAGTTGGTAAAATTGGAAGAGTCGATGGAGATGTTACGGACACCGAATGGGCATTATTTCAAGAAAAATTTAATAATTTAGTTGAAGAATGGGGAACCTCATATGCAGGAAGATTTATGAGTATTGAAGGAGGTTCTTGGGTAGACTATCCATACGTTCAAATTTATGATCTTAATTTAAACGACCCATTAGCCTTTAAAAATGCTCACGATAAATTGGTGAAACAAACCTCAAAAACCAGAGGCGAAAGACCTGTTGCTTTTGGAGCCTATGATATAGGTGGTGGAAAAAATGTTACCCATTGGGTCGCAATTGGTTCAAAAGATTTTAATGACCTCATGGCCCAAAAAGCAATTGAAGAAACCTATGTAAAAGAATGGGCAGAATGGGCGAAAAATAATGGTGGGGCAACAATAATAGCAAACTATTCGCTTAATGTGCTTGCAGCATTTACAAATAACTAATGGCTGATATTCTATTTTGAATACATCACACAAACCCTTGTCAATACAAGAGTTTGTCAGTATTTACTCATCATTCAACGGCAATTTGCCTAAGGCTTCTCTTTGTGGACTGATAGGGAAAAATAAAAAAATGTCCTCTTTAATTTTAGTGTGTGACTTTTGGCACACAATTTATAATTTCAATCTCCTAAATTTGAGTGTAAACATAAATCAAAATAGAATGAAAAAACTAGTCTTTTTATGTTCATGCTTTCTAATGCTTTCCTGTCAAGAAGCAAAAACAGTTGAGGAAGCTGTAAAACTCTCTCCAACTGCAGAAGCCATTAAACAATACAAAGTCACTTTTGAATGGCAAAATGGCTATGAATCTTGGTCAAAAGTTCCAACAACTGATGACTATCATATGTCTGCACCGCTAATTGGTCTAGAAGCTACAGGTGCTGCTGAAATCGAAGAAATCATCTTTGGATTTGTCAACGAAAACGAATTGAAACAAGAGCTAGTAGATATTGTAGAAATGGGAAGTTATGTTACTTGCTTTTTGAAATTAACCACCAAAACAGGAGAAGTTATTGACGGTGTAGAAGTTTTTAAACTAGACAAAGAAGGAAGAGTAGAAAAAATTTGGGCACTATAACATTAAAAATTATTATTATGAATAACGCAAAAGATATTATAAAAGTAAGACTTCACGATGCAATAGTTGGTCTATTATATTTAGGATCAATAATACTCGCGAGTCAATTTGGATTTGATTGGATTTATATGGCAGTAGCAGTTGCCGTACTTCAGATTATAAGTCCAATAACAAAGTTTTGTCCTGTATATACAATCTTAAATAAATTGATGCCGGACACCACTCCAATGCGAAATGGGAAATAAAACCATTTTTAGGATAATCATCAAATTAATTTTTGTGTGACTTTTGACATAAAATTTACTGTTGAAATCCTCTGTATTTAATCTTAAACTATAGAGAAAAATAAAATGAAAAAACTACTATTTAGCTTGCTATTAACAGCAATGTGTTCCACTGCATTTTCACAAGATGCTGCCTTAACCGCTGAAGAGTAAAAAGAACTTTTAGCCGCAAGCCCTTTTAACTCTGTTTATCCCGAATCAATTTTGAAAAGCGCTAACACTTATTTTAACGCCCAAATGGGGCTATATAAAGAAGGTGCAATCGCTGAAAAGGAAGCGCATTTGGTCGCCCTTGGAACCTCTGCAGCAGTTAAATGCCAATACTGCATACCCTATCATAATTCTGTATTAAAAAGGCTAGGTGCATCTGAAAATGAAATAAAAACAGCTGTTCTTATTGCCGCAGATATCATGAAAATGAGTACTCTCTTCTACGGAAATGAGTTTGATTTAGCGGCATTTAAAAAGATGCTTAGTGGCGAATAATTAGCGGCAAACTACTATCGGCTCTAATAAGTTATAAATACCGTCACTGTTTAAAAAAACAGTGACGGTATTTTCGTCTATACACCAAACTGAACGCCCAAAAGAATACAGAGCTATAGAGAAGACTAGAATTTGAAGAATCACAATCATTGCCAAAAAATAGCAAAATGTTAACTTCTCCTAGATTCATAATGAAACTGATTAAACGACAACTCTTATAATACGCCTAAGGGCATATAGGCAATGTATGGTTCAATAAATTCATCTGTTCCAAAAGAATCAACCAAATACTTATACAGATTGAAGCCAAAGGAAGTTCTATTCCCAATGGTTTAAAAGGCATTCGAAATAAAACAAGATGTTTATTAATTATGTATATTTGTTAAACAAACTATATCTAATATGAAACTTCAGCTTACACTTCTACTTACATTGGTATTGGTCTCTTTTTCACATCCGAGTGCGAACATAACTTCCCAAGAATTTCAAGGCAAAGCCTATTACTTCTCTCAATCAAAAATGGATTTGGGCAATTGGGGCGCACGTATGAGCGAGGCACAAAAGAAACAAATGAAAGATCGCTTGAAAAATAGGCTAGAAAAAACATATATATTGAGTTTCACAAAAGAGGAATCCTTCTTTAAGGAAGAAGAAAAGGTCGCTGCCTATTCGGGCGCAACCGACTCATGGGGAAGTAATTTTACTCGTGGACCTCAATACAAAAACATCAAAGAAAATAAACTGGTTCAAGAACAAGAATTCTATGGGAAGAAATTTCTGGTAAAAGATCAATTGCAGGCCATTGAATGGACGATGGGAACAGCATCTAAACTTATCGGAAAATACATGTGTTTTAAAGCAACGGCCTCTGTCCCAACAGCTGAACTAAGTTGGTATAATTTCTCCTGGCAAGACCTCAGAGATCAACCCGAAGATGACACCATTCAAATGACTGAGGTAGAAGCCTGGTATACCTTACAAATTCCTCTGCGCCATGGACCTGCTGAGTACTGGGGATTACCTGGCTTAATTCTAGAGGTGAGTGCTGGAAACACCACTATCTTGTGTTCACAAATTGTTCTAAATCCAAAGGAGAAAATCGATATTAAAATTCCAGAAAAAGGAAAGGAAATCACCAAAAATGATTACCAAACGACCATCAAAAGTAAAATGATGGAAATGAGAAACAATCGCGGCCGAAGAAGAAGCTAATCGCTGAAATCATTTTCCTAACGCACACTATCATTTTAGAATGAAAAAAATAAGTTTTGTCGGATTACTACTTTCTTCTCTTGTAACCTTTGGCCAAATTAGCTTCAAAGGAGTCATTAAGGATACTCTTGAAAACCCTTTGGAACTAGCCAGTCTAGTTGCCATTAACAAAGAAACAAATGGCTTTGAATCCTATGTTATAACGGATGATCTTGGGCAATTCAAATTAGATCTTAAAGAAAACACGAGCTACAACATTCAAATTAGCTATATCGGGCTCCAAACCATTAACGACAACATCACAACCGCTCAAGCAAATCTCATCAAAGATTATGTACTTAAATCAGAATTTGCCTTGGATGAAGTAGAACTTGTCTATAAAATGCCTGTTGCAATTAAAGGAGACACTCTGGTCTACAATGCCGATGCCTATAAAAATGGCTCCGAAAGAAAATTAGAAGACATCATCGAAAAATTACCCGGTGTAGAAATCAATGAAAGTGGTCAAATAGAGGTCGAAGGAAAAGTGGTCAACAAATTAATGGTGAATGGAAAGGATTTTTTTGATGGAGACACAAAAATTGCGACAAAAAACATTCCATCCAACGCTGTAGATAAAATACAAGTACTGCGAAACTATGCTGAAGTAGGTCAATTGAGTTCGGTGCGAAACAACCAAGACAATGTTGCCATAAACATTAAACTCAAAGAAGGAAAAGAAAGTTTTTGGTTTGGTAATGTAACTGCTGGAACGGGGAATGCGCCAAACGAAACGCTGTATTTAGCTCAACCAAAACTGTTTTATTACAGCCCAAAATACAGCATCAACTTTATCGGTGATCTAAATAATATTGGAGAGGTTGCCTTGTCGAGAAGAGACATTAGAGGTTTTGGAGGTGGTTTTAATGCACCCAGTAGAAATAGTGGAACAAGTATAAACCTTGGAGATAATAGCCTTAATTTTTTAACCAATCAGGGTAATGCGCTCAAAATTGAAAATAAATTAGCCACTGCCAACTTCAGCTATTCTCCAAGCAAAGCCATGGATTTAAGTGGTTTTTTGATTTTTAACAACAGTAAAATTCTTTCCAAAGAAGTCAACTTTGTCCAGTACTCTAATCCAGATTTAAATATCCCAGACGAGTCGACCGAGCAGAATAGCAACGAACGCTCTAATCAAGGATTAATCAAATTTAGTGCTTCCTATAAGCCAAACTTCAGTAACCAAATTGACTATGATGTTTTGGCCCGTATGTCTGATGACAAACAACAGCAAAGTATCTTCTCTTCCGTAATTGGAAACACAAATCAGACCGACGAAGTAACACCCTACAACATTAACCAAAGTTTAAAATATTATTACACCTTAGATGAGGACAATATTTTTGCCTTTGAATCTCAACATGTACTCAAAAACGAAGACCCAATATACAACGCCATACTAGATAATATTCCAAACGGCATTACTCCATATACAAGTACTGCGAATGCTCTTGGACTAAACACAGCTATGTCTGAATATGATCTTGGTCAAAATAGACGTATCGAATCGAATCAATTGGATGCCAAATTGGACTATTACCATATCATTAATCCAAAGAGTAACCTCAACCTTACCCTTGGAACCATCTTGAGCTACCAAGCTTTTAACTCTTCAATTTTCCAATTTTTGGAAGATCGCACGGTCTTTGAACCCACTCCAAACATCAATCAAGGAAGGGCTATAAATGACATTAATTATAATTTTGCTGATGTCTACTTGGGCGTCCACTATCGTTTTAGAACGGGTAAATTTACCTTTACTCCAGGATTCTCAGTGCATTCCTATGGAAACAAGAACAGTCAATATGGCGAAACTGTAGAAGATAATTTCTTAAAATTATTACCCGATCTAGAAGTTCTAATTCAGCTTAAAAAAGGGGAAAGTTTGACCTTGAATTATTCCATGAGAAATCAGTTTACTGATGTTACCCGACTGGCCGAAGGCTTAGTTTTGAACAACTACAACAGCCTACAGTTTGGCGAACCTGACTTGCAAAATGCTTTATCCAACAACATTAGCCTGCGCTACAGCAGTTTTAATTTATTTAACTATACCAATGTTTTTGTAAGAGCGGCTTATTCCAATAATATTGATCAAATTAGAAGCCTGACAAATTTTGAAAATGTCATTCGTACCAGTACTTTTTTTAATTCTAGTTTTGCCGATGAAAATGTAAATGTATTTGGACGTGTACAGCGAACATTTGGAAAAATAAGGGCCAGTTTAAATGCCAGTTTTAATTACAGTAAAATCAATCAATTCATCCAAGAACGTCGCTCTATAAACGAAGGCTTTACACAAAGTTATACCCCCGGTATTCGAACCAATTTTAAGGTTGCTCCAAATGTGAGTGTAAATTACCGCTATTCGGTTACGAACAACAACCAAGGGAGTCGAGAAACAACCTTTATCACCCGAGCTCCTTCAATTGATTTTGATGCATATATTATAAATAAAATCACGCTTAAAACAAAGTACAGCTACACCACCCAAGACCTTGGCAATGGAGAATCGCAGTCATTCCAAAATTGGAATGCAAGTCTATCGTATCGAAAAAATAGAGATGCAAAATGGGAATATGAATTAAATGCCGTCAACATTCTCAACATTGATTCCCAAGTTAGGAACAGCGCCAACAATGTGTCAGTTTTTACTTCAGAAACATTTATACAGCCAAGATTTATAACCTTCCGTTGTATTTACAGGATTTAAACCCTCAGAGTAGTGCTTTAAAGAATGTCTTTCCTACTTTTGTGTTCACTTTTGTTTGGTCTACAAAGTTTTATATTTCATGAAAAACTTATTTCTTTTATTAGTGTTATTAACTGGATTGTGTCACGCGCAAATCGACAGTTTATCGACCATTAAACTAGAAGAAATAGAGTTAACCTCTTTAAAAACAAGGGTAAATCCTTTGTATTTCCCTGGAGCAATTAGCCGCATAGAAATTTCTGCCGAAAACCAAAAACAACAATTAAGCTTACAAGAATTTTTGACCAGTATCCCAGGCATAATTAGTTTCAATAGTAGCAATTTTGCACAAGATTTGCGTCTTTCCATTCGTGGTTTTGGCGCACGTTCTGCCTTTGGCATTAGAGGAATTAAACTTGTGGTGGATGGAATTCCTGAAACAACTCCCGATGGACAAGGGCAACTCGACAATCTCCCCCTAGGCCTTTTAGAAAGTATTGAGGTCATTCGCGGTCCAAGTGCCGTTCGCTATGGAAATGCTGCAGGAGGAGTTGTATCTATTCAAACACTTAGTAATGTCAAGGAAGATTTTCATCGAATCGGGTTAAGAACAGGAAGTTTTGGCTTCACCCAATTGAATTACACAGCTGGAATTACCAATGAAAACACTCAACTTGTTCTCCATCTAAATCACACCAAAGGAAATGGTTATAGAGACCACAGCCAATTTGAAAATAATCAATTCAATGCCAAGATAAAACATCAGCTCAAGCCTTCTGCTAAAATCGTTTTTCAATTCAATGCGACCAATAGCCCCTTTGCGGCAGATGCTGGTGGACAAACGTTGGAAGAGTTTTCGACCAACAGGAGGGTAGCCCGAAATAACAACGTCACTTATAAGGCTGGTGAAAAAATAACACACCTCAAGGCAGGTACTTCTTTTTTCTATGAAAAAAAGGCACTTTCGATTCAATCCTATGGCTTTGTATCCAATAGAAAATTTCAAGGACAATTGCCCTTTTCTGATGGTGGTTGGGTAGAATTAAATAGAAACTATGCTGGACAAGGAAGTTTATTCACCTATGCTTGGTCCATTCAAAATATACAATCCAAAACCCAACTTGGATACAGTCTTTCATTTCAAGACGACAATAGAGATCGTTTTATGAATTTAAACGGTCAAAAAGGCGGAATGACCCTAAGTCAAATGGAACGTTTTACAGCTTTCGGCGCTTATTTAATTGAGCAGTTGACTTACAAAAAATGGAGCCTCAACGGAGGAATTCGTTGGGACGACAATCAATTGAGCGTTGAAGATCGATTTTTTATCGATGGAAACGCATCTGACAAGCGGAATCTAACTGCATGGAGTCCTCAAGTAGGTCTTTCATTTCAATTAAAACCGAGGCTTGTTATTTATGGGAATTATTCGCAAAGCTATGAAACACCGACGCTGAGTGAGCTTTCTGCCGATCCAAACAATCGTGGAGGCTTCAATGACTTGGTGAACATTCAAGAGGCACAAAACAATGAAGTAGGACTAAAATATAAAGGGACTCAGACCCAATGGAATGTGGTTTACTTTTCAATCGACACAAAAAACGATCTTGTACCCTACGAATTGGCTGCTGCTCCTGGTCGAACTTTTTTCCAAAATGCAGGGACAACCGTTCGCAACGGAGTTGAGATTGACTTAACCCATGAATTCAATGATAAATTCACTTTTTCGCTTAGCTATAGCCAAACGGACTTTATCTACAGGAAATATGAAAGCAATGGACAGCGATTGGATGGAAATAAACTTCCTGGTATTCCAAGCTCATTTGGAAATATTTCATTTGACTACCTATTTAATAACAAGGCACAGCTCAACTACGAACGTGTTTATAGGGGGGAATTGTTTGCTCAAGATAGCAACACAACTTCAATTGCTGGTTTTTGGCGGGATGATATTTCTTATAAAATTCCCTTCAAATTGGCGACAAGCTCGGGGCATATTATTCTTGGAAGCACCAATTTATTTAATGTAAAATATAGCGATAATATCCGCATCAATGCCTTTGGAGGTAGGTTTTATGAAGCAGCTCCAATGCGATCCCTCTATGCAGCATTACTTCTAAAGTTCTAGAGGCGAATCAGCTTGAAATCCGTTCTTCGATTTAGCTGATATTCTTCTTCTGACATTTGTTCACAAGAAACATTATTTATCCAAGTACCCACACCTTCTTTTTGGAGTACTTTTCTCATTCTCTCCAACTCACTAAGCTTATTTGATTCAGCAGCAACAACTTTAAAATTTTGGCCCTTAGTAATCATCGTTGCTTTATATCCAATCGCTCTCAGTTTATCGATTAAAGCAGTAGCATTGGATTGAATTGTAAAGGAACCCGCAACCAATTGAAATTCTTTTTGCTCTACTATTCCACCCGACAACTCGCCATAACCTTCCCCATAAATGCGTTCTGGCTTTTCTATTCTTTCACGAACATAAGACAGTATAGCGTTTGTGCGTTTCTTGGAGAGACGCAAATTATAGGCAGAAGATCCACGACAATCTGTGTAGGAACTCACCTCCACTTCCAAGCTGGGATTGTCACGCATCACCTTTACAACCCTGTCTACACGATCTAGGTAACTTTGCAGAATAGTGCTTTTATCCAAATTATAAAATATTGGCGCAAAAGTCTCAGAAAACACTGGAGTTAACTCACTTACTTTGACTTCAGCCCGCTTCAACTTTACCCAAATTTCTTTGGATTGACCTTGTGATGTTTTTACTGCATAAGCAAAAGAATCAATAGAAGACAAAGCTTGGGTACTTTTATATAAAAAAGAACCATTTGAATTAAACGTCAAGGAACCATTTGTTGTCTCGCTTAATTGAATTGCTGCTTTAGGAAGTAAACGCTGCAAAGGGTCCTTGTCATTCATGGCTTTGATGTCATTTTGAAGCACTCCATTGGTTGCCACAACTAGTGTGTCTGAGGGCACATAGATATAGGCATCTTCAAGACCACTTATTTCTGCCTTAAACGGGAATGTATATAAATCGTCTTGCCCTTTACCTCCTTCCCTGTTGGAAGCAAAGAACCCAAGATTTAGGGCTTTATTTAATCCAAAAGAAAAATCGTCTTGGGAAGAATTGATGCTTTTTCCCAAAACAAAGGTTTCCCAGCGTTTTTCAATTCTATGTTCAGCTAAAAAAATGTCCATCTTTCCTAGGCCATCTTTTCCGTTGGACGAATAAAATAAATGCTCCGTATCGAAAGAATAAGGAAATACCTCATCGCCAGCTGTATTGACATCAGGTCCTAAGTTAACAGGAGTAGAGAATTGATTGTTTACAATAGTAACATAATAGAGATCCATACCACCATATCCATTAGGACGATCACTGGCAAAATATAGCCTTTTCCCATCTGGAGAAATACTGGGATGAACTGCAGAACTTCCTTCCAAATTAAATCCAAGGGATTCGGCAATTTTGTTTTGTGCAATCTCTGCTCGTTTGATTCGGTAAATGTTGAGTTGAACAGTCTTCTTTTGATCAAAACGAGTCGTACTGCGGGAAAAATAAAAGTAATCTGTTTTAGAATCATAACTCCCAGGTCCTTCTTGGAAATCAGAATTGATTGAAGAAGGAAGCGTTCCATGGCGAATAAATGATTGTTCTTTGGCGTTTAACTTCGCTGGATAGAAATTATAAATAGGTAAATCTGTTTTGATTCGTTTTAAGATTGAATTTCGCTTTTTGCTTTTCTCTTGATCACTTAGATAAAGTACATCACTAATCGAGTCGTTGGATAAAAACAGCAAACCAAATTCATTGTTCGCCGTATTGCCCTTTAATCCTGCGATTGCATAGAAAGTTGAATTGAATCGCTTCTTGAACAACAAACTGTCGTTTGCAAACAAAGAGGGAGTTGTCCATGCTAAACGGAGGGCTTTTTCTCGGTATTCGTTCGCCAATGCATTCTCATCCTTCAATAAAGTGGCATAGCGATAGTAGTCATTAACACTGGCTTCTATTGAATTGGCAACGGCTGTATAGGTGTTTTTTGCTTTGAGTATTTCTCCGGTTCTTGCAAAAGCCTCTGCAAGGTTGCGTTGCTGTGCCAGGCTTAATTCACCTAAAAAAGAAGAATAAGCACTAACTGCTTTGGCATATTCAGCATTGATAAAATAATAATCCCCCCAAGTATCCTGGCTTTCTATAGGTTCTTGGTTTTGCGCGTATATACAAACAATTGGTAGCGTATAGAGAAGGAAAAAAACGAAGAATTGTTTCATGCTTAAAAGAATCTAGGTGAACGTAAATATCCTTGTACTTTGGTGGCTAGATCGAAGCGCAAAAATAATTCATGGGTGGTTGCATTCAATCCATTATTCAAGAAAGAAGAGGGAAAACCATAAGAATAACCCAGTGAAAAACGATTACCCAAATGAATTCCCAAAAGGGCGGTTGTCCCTGCACCTTTGAGAGAGGTGAATGTATCGGCATTAAAATTATTTCTTATTTGACCACCCACCCAAAATGTTTCATTGAATATTCCCAAAAGTGAAAAATCATAACCAGCAACACTTTTAGACTGCTTGAGGAGTAAACTAGGTTTTAACATAAAATTCTTCGTCAAATCAACCAAGCCACCACTTATAAAATAATAATGGCGTTCTGTGGCAAAATCTGTATGAGATAGTAAGCGCGGAATGGCAAATCCAGCATAAAAATTTTGTGCGTAGTAGTACAAGCCAAACCCAATATTTGGCAATATGGATTTTTCGTTTTCCAGTACAAAGGCGGCATCGTTTGAAACTTTAGTTTTGATCATTGCTGGATTTAAAGCATAATTCATTACGCCTGCTTTTAAACCAACCGATAAACGATGACCTTTTCGATTAAGACGCAAATGATAGGCCAAATCTATGTCAAAGGAAGTCGTGCTAGTAGGGCCTATTTTATCGTTCAATACGGTCAAACCAAAACCTACATTTTTAGTAGAAACTGGGCTACTGAAAGAAAGGGTTTGTGTCAAAGGTGCCCCTTCGATTCCTGCCCATTGTGATCGCAAGACTGATGTGAAATTTGTCAGCCCACGAGAACCAACATAGCCTGGATTAACCACTTGATGATTGAACATATAATGGCTAAAACTAGATTCTTGCTGAGCATTTGCAGACAAACACAAAAAGAGGAAACCAAAAAATAAGAATTGCTTTATCATCAGTTGGTTCTTCTTTTTATGTAAATAAATCCGCTCACTGGCGCTCTTCCATCCTGCCACTCGATTAAATAAAAGTAAGTGCCTTCGGGGAGAGAGTTGTCTTTCCCTATAAAAGAGGATACGTTTGAAGTGCCTTGCCAATCATTTCTATATGCTGTTGTTTCAAACACAATGATTTCCCATCGATTGAATACTCTTAAAACATATTCCCCTCTTCCATTTAAGCCCTGAATCTCCCATAAGTCATTTACTCCATCTCCATCTGGTGAAAAAGCATTGGGGATAATAATCTCAGCTAAACCAATTGTTGTGGGAGTTGAATACAAAATTTCTTGACAAGGATACAATAGATTTTGTGCGGTTAATCGCAGTTGTTTTCCCCCAAAAGTTTCATCGGGATTCGACAATAGCAATTGATTTGTTTGACTGCCCGAAACAACAATACCATCATAAATGTTCTCCCATTGGGAGGAAGTGGCTGTACCCCTATTTTCTTGCCATTGAAAATCAATATACTCTCGACTAGAGGCTGTTGCAGACACTACAATAGAAGAGGAAAAGGAAACTAAGGCAGGGGGCTGATTAATCCAAATAATTGGTTCGTTTACAAAGAGATAATCAGGAACTTGATTGTTGTCCAAATCATTAGGAATTGCATAGCCGCCTTGGTTCAGCACTCTTCCTCGCGCATCAACAACAACAGGGCTTTGCCCTAAAACACCGTCATTATCATCGTCAAAGTAGCCCGCTTCTTCCACATCAGAACAACCATCTCCATCAGAATCCAAGTCAATTGAATTGGCGCGACCATCTAAATCGAAATCAGTAAAGGTTTCATCAAGATCTAAAATTCCATCATTATCGTCGTCTTCGTCAATTTGATTTGGAATTAAATCATTGTCGCAATCACCAACATCAAATCGCTGAAGGGTTATATGCTGAAAGATATAATCGCAAGGATCGTCTGCATCAGTGTCATCGCTTTCTTCTTGTGAGTTAACAACTCCATCGCCATCCCTATCCTCATCGCAGGCATCGCCAATTCCGTCGCCATCAAAATCTTCTTGAAGTGGGTTTGGGGTATCATTACAGTTATCAAATGCATCAAAGATCGTATCCCCATCACGATCAAAATCATTATCCATGTTGAGTACTTGTATATTCCTTGGAGGAAGGCTACAATAGAATGAATCACAAAGAATACTATCAACTGTAAATAAAATAGTAGAGTAAACATCTCCATCTAAAATAACATCATCAACACCAAAAAGCGTTATCTCCTGCGGCACATTCCAGTTTGTAGGTGAGAAAGTTAACTGGCTGGTGGTCGTAAAAAGTTCTGTGGGATCTTGAATCACAATTCGAACCGTAGTATCCGACGAGACTGCAGTCATGAGGGCAATGGTGAAAGAAGTACTACTTACATTTTCTGACACAGCTTGTGGTTGAGAAATCAACAAACCAGGGTAATCATCGTCTAAATTGTATAGGGTAATGTCTGCAATTGAAGATGCAGTTAGGTTACCATAAGAAGGATCTGAACTACTCGGATCCCCAGTAACTAATAAGACAGAGCGTGTCCCATCGATAAAATTATCGTCCAATCCGGTTAAGACTATTTGGTTACGCGTGGGTTGATTCCAATTTTGACTTGTGATTACCACTGATGTAGCTGTCATCGAAATCTCATCTATTTCTCCTGAAAGTGCAAGAGGAATTGTTACTGAACCGCTATTCGCTGGTTGTGCCAATAATTCAAATTGTACGGTAATGGTTGACCCAAATTCAGTGGTTCTATAATTATTGTTCAACAAGCTCACCACAATTCCTGGAGCATCATTGTCCTGATTCGTAATCAATACATCTGCTACAGCATTATTGGTTAAGGCGTTATAATTTATGTCCTGAGAGCGAATGTTTTCGGTTACTATAGTGACTACCTGACTTCCGTCTGACACCGGAGGGAAATCATCCACACCCGTTATGACTACATTTTGTGGAATATTCCAATTGGCCATTGTGAAGACGAGAGAACTAACATTTGTGGTAGCCTCACTCAAGTCTGTCGAACGGATATCCATCAATACATCTGAACTAGGCATTGAGCTTAATTGTACTGAAAAACTTCCAGTATCTCCACTTTCACTGGTTAAATTATCAATTGGAATAACGATTATTTCGGTAGTATCGTTATCAGCATTTGTGACACTAACCACTTGAGAAGAAAGACCTAAAAAGCCTGCATCAGAAGAAGCGTTGATTGAAGCAGAAATGGAGACAAGCTGTGTTCCATCGATAACAAAATCATCTACTGAAGCTAAGCTTACAAGCTGTGGTACATTCCAATTTGCTGGGCTAAAGACAAGTGAAGCTAATCCATCTACAACAACTTCTCCTAGATCATTCGAACTAAAATCTAGGCTTACATTTGTCAGCGGTTCAACAGTTAAGACCACAGTAAAAGTGGTTGTTGGGCTAATGACTTCCGTTAAGTTTTCTGCTACAGGAGTTAGGGTAAAACCAGCGATATCATTGTCCATTGTTTGCAGCTGAATGGATTGTGGATCTAGGACAGAAAAGCCATTTGGTGGCGAAAAAGAACTGACAGAAACAGTAATTGAGGTTGTCGTTGTTCCATCGAGAATAATATCATCTACACTTTCGATGAGCACCATTTGTGGGATGTTCCAATTTGCATTCGTAAATACCAAAGATGTAGTTGTGGCAATCACAGAAGCTTCTGTACTATCCAAACTCGCTATTTCAAGGATGACAAAATCTGACATATCGGGCTGTGCGTCCAAAACAAGCGTGAAACTAACAAGCGCTGAACTCCCTTCCAACAAATTACCCCCGTTGAGCGAACTCAAACTAAATCCAGCGATTTCATTATCTAAATTTGGAATACTCAATGTTTGTGATGCAACGGAAGTAAATGAGGCATCTGAACCTGAAAAAACCGAGAAAATAAGGGCTGAATTTACTGTTCCGTCAATTAAAAAATCATCAACAGAAGACAGACTAAGGGTTTGTGGTAGGTTCCAGTTTGCATTTGTAAAAGTAAAAGAAGCAGCAGAGACTGTCACCTCATCTGTGGGGGAAACAGTCACAGAAATTGTGACATCTGTTATTGGTTGTGCATCTAAAACAATCGTAAGGCTTGTGGTTTGTGAAGAAGCTTCTGTCAATATCCCTGCAAGTGCAGAAAGGCTAAAGCCAGGAATATCATCGTCTAAATTGTATAGGGTAATGTCTGCAATTGAAGATGCAGTTAGGTTACCATAAGAAGGATCTGAACTAC
>ENA-OUOG01003436-OUOG01003436.1-marine-metagenome-genome-assembly--contig:-NODE-3436-length-14848-cov-6.687496_pt1 | contig 14848 bp, 29 predicted proteins | sample MGYA00248635_ERZ508505 | MGnify/ENA primary metagenome ERZ508505 (study PRJEB26176, sample SAMN06267871) | marine metagenome | isolation source: Saanich Inlet, British Columbia, Canada | place: Pacific...
CGTTTTGGGAGTGAACGAACATACTTATACTCGCAAAAACATGCAAGACCGTTCCGACCAAAGAGCATTGCATCAGGCACGCCACCTTGATACGGATCGTAGATCTTCCAGATCTTTATATCGTCGTGAAGCCGCTTGTGAAACGACTTCACGAAGGAATGTTCGTTCATTCCTCAAGTATAAGTGAGACTTATAATCCCGCAAATACTTTATCAGCTTCTGCGTACAACTCGTCAGTCGCCCATCCGAAGAAGGAGACATCGTAGTTGTACCAGCTGTTATCGCCCCAAGTCTGAACTTTAGGGCCGACACGCCATACTGACGAATAACGATCGCCGCCCTGCGTTGCAATCATTGTGTTCCAGTTCTTGGAGATTGCGACTTTGGTTTTGATGAAATCCATGACGGCAGGGGTCTTCACTTTCCCTGACTCTGGGTCCAACACCAATACAAAGTGGCGGTGTGACTCAAGCAGCGTATAACCATCGCGTGGTGGCTGTTGCCCCGGCGTGGACACGATTTTGTCAGGGCCAATGCCCTCGAAGATCAGAGCTTGCTCTGCCTTCTCTTTGCTTGAGAACAGGCCGTCAGCGCCTTCTTCGTCGCCCATAGAGCGGAAGGGCATCTTAGTGTCTTCGTTGAAAGCCACGTAACCTGTTTTGAGTTTGATGTTGATAACGAACAATTCTTCGAACAGATCGTTCCCTGTTGAAAGCATCAGATGACCAGGCTCTGCCCCGTCGATGCGACGGTCTGATGACTTCTTCACTTCAGGTGACATGTCCTGAAGCAACTTGATACGTGGTAACACAAGCGTGCTTTGATCCACGTTCTCCATGCCCTTACCTGTCGCGTTGGCGAGGTGGGCTGGTAGTTTCTTAGCGTCTGCTGCGACGACTAGACTGTTCATATGCTCTCCTTAGTTTGCTCGCATATTGAGTTTTGGCTTCTCGAACGGCTCAACGCCCGGAATATCCTCTCCCATTTCTAACAATTCCTTCCAAGCTGATGCGGAGACGCGGCGTTGGAATAAATAGTACGCATCGTTTTCTGCAATGTACTTGGTCAGTACGTCCCAATCTTTCACCGTGGGCACGGTGTCCTTCGATACGAAAACAGTAGCCGAGTTAGACTTGGCTTGGTCGAGTCCTGCGTCTTCCATTTGTTGCATTAGCTCCCACTGTTTACGATCGAACTCTTCTTTGAGTTCTTTGATTGCTGCTTCGTCCACTCTGATCTGTTGACGCAAGTGGTGCAGCTCTTCGATCTTTTCACCAATCTTCATCTATAGCCTCGTCGACATCTGATTGATCATAACCATCAAGGATCTCAGGCCGGTATTTGGCCCGAGCCTGTTCCCACCAGTAGTCCTCGCACGCATCGCACACAAGGGGCAGTGACAGCGGAATACCTTGGCTGTCAGTTAAATGCCATGTGTATGTATTGGCGTGTCCGTGCTCGCACGGATTAGTCGACGACATACTTAGTACCCTTAAACAGTTCGTTGTACTTATCCTTACCCATCGCTGATGGCGTGATAGATGAGCTCAAACGCTTCTTCGTTGCGTCTGTGTTTGGAATCTTGAACTTGCTGATTGCATCAGTAATTGCCTCTGCTTTGGTGTAGCCGTTAATGCTTACCTGCCCAGCGACGTATCCCGCAATGCGGTCCAAAAGCGTCTGAGGCAACATAGGGTTCTTGCGCCCCCTAGATTTCTTTGATGTGCGCTCAACAGTCACACTAGGTGTTACAACGGTTTCGTGCGCACTGATCAACGTAGTCAATTTGTCTTTGTAAAAAGACAGCTGTGAAAGTTGTTCGTTTACGCGGTTAAGTTCCTGAGTTAGTACCTGCATTACGCAGCCTCCTTTGTTGATTGCTCAAAGAGCGTCAGTAGATCCTCCATGCGGCCGAGTTTCCCTTGCAGCTTGTCGTAAACGTCAAGCTCCGCAGTCAGCTGAGCTGCAATCAGAATGGTTTCAGTTTTCTCAGTTTGCCCAGCACGGTGGATGCGCCGGTTGAGTTGTTGGAAGTGCTCCGAGTTGTATGTCGGTGAGCACCAGATCGTTGTCTTGCCTGCTGTAAGCGTAAGGCCATGACCAGCCGCTTGTGGGTGGCAGGCGAGCATTTGTATTTGCCCAGCCTGGAATTGATCGACGATCGCCGATCGTTGTTTGGCTGGAACATCTCCATCAATGAAGGCGAACGATATGCCGCGCTTCTTGCATATTTCCTGGAGCTGGTTGCGTTCGTGCTTCCAGTTGTACGCTGCGATGCATGGGTGTGCTCGCTGTTCAACCAGATCTGCAACAAGATCATAGCGATCCGTGTGGGCCAATTTAGCTTCGCCGCTGTCGTCATAGACAGCGCCAGTGCAAAGTTGCAGAAGTTTTTTGACGCGGGAGCCCGCATGAACCGCATTAATCGTACCGGACTCAAGTTGAACGACAGACTCTCGTGCCAGCTGGACGTATTTGTTGTAGATTCCGCGCGGTAGTTGTACGTACATCGTGTGTACGCGGTTTTCGGGGAGATCAAGGCAATCCTCCGCTTTATATCGGATTGAAACATCACGGATCATATCCATGACCCAGTCGGTAGCACCGGGCTTGTCTTCCCAATTGGACACATTCGGCATACCGGGAACAGGTTTTGGTATGCACACTTGGCTGCGGAACTTCCAGAACGAAGTGCCTAGTCGCTCGCCGCCATCCACACATAGCATCTGATGCCAGACATCACAGACCGTATTCGGGACTGGTGTTCCGGTCATCAAGATACGCTTTCCATAAGCCTTGCTTATTTTCTTGAGTGCTTTAGAGCGCTTAGCTGTTGGGTTCTTGAACGCTGTCGACTCGTCGACGACAAGCCAGTCATCAAGCCCAAACGTAAAGTCGTTTTCTAAGTGCTTAACAGCCTCGTGGTTTGATATGTAGACATCAGCGTCTGATGCGAAAGCAGCAGCGCGGTTCTTAGCGTATGCGATACAGAACTGTAGCGATGGCGTGAACTTCTTGATGTCTCCAGCCCACGATGGTTCCAAGATGGACAACGGAGCGAGCACACATAGCTTAGAGTCAGGGAACTGCTCTTTGTGCTTTACGAACGCTTCGAGAACTGTGCGTGTTTTCCCGGTACCGGGGTCATTGAGAATGAACACCGACTCACGATCGAGGATGAAATCCACAGTGGTCTTCTGGTGTTCAAACAAGGGCAGTGCTTGTTTGATCATAGCTTTTAACTTTTAACTTTGAACATTGAACTTCGTAATTAATATGCGGCGGCGTATTCAACCCAAACTGGTTTACGCCCCTCGAATCTAAGCTTCTTGTAGCCTAGTCGCCGCTTCAGTACAGTTAGTATAAGCGATACTAATAATCCTGCAACCATTGCGACTACCATACCTGAGTATGTGCCTTGGAATAGTATGGCCAAACCGACGGTTGCAGCGATATCGAACAACGCGTCGTAGCCCAAGACTTTTTTGATATCCAGTTTGTATGCGAGCGCAGTGATACCGGCTGCGCTGCCGGCTGCTTCGAGTAACATTAGTAAGGTACTCCTTGATCGTCGTAGGTGATTTCATGTGCTGCATCGAACGTTGGGTCAGGCTCGACCTCTGATTCGTATGGGTGCAGCGGCGCGATTTTCTCCAGTGCTTGTGACATATGGTCTGCATATGCTTGAGCAAAAGACACGTCAATATGTGCATGAGGGAACGTCCTGCGAGCCATTGCGACTGACTCAAAAGTTGCAACAATACGAGAATAGGGCATGCCTTCGCGGTCAGTCCCTGGGCCGTACTCCCCATCCTCAACAACTTCTACAAGTCCTAACTTCTTCTCACGAATAACCGTGTTGTGTGGTTTATATAGAGCTTTCATAAGTTCTCCTTATATTCCTAGTGGCGTAAAAACACGATGCGCTTATCGCGCGCTTCCCAGCATAACGAACAGCTTGCACAGGAGCTTGTTTTGCCTAGTTGTTCAGGGCAGACAATCTCAGCGTCCGTCGGTTGGTAATCCCAGGAGTCTTCAACGCGGGTTGAGTTTTCTATTTTTGGGTCGTCCGAGAAGCGGACATTAACTCGTTCACAGTTGATGAGTTCATCAATAAGTAAGCCGAGCTCGCTAGTGCGGCGGTGGTGAGTAAAGCCCCAGCCATGAAGGGCAGTGCGATTCCGCACTTGCATGCCCCACCAACGCACGTACGATTCATCAAAAAAGTCACCGAGAATGTGCGGGCGAATGACATAGCCATACGGGTATGTGTAGTCGAACGAGTCAAGTTCATTCTCCATGATTTTATAAAACAGCGGATGCTTGTGATCAACGCGGTGCCCGAACGGCATGTTGTTACCGTAGCACTCATCCCATTGCTCACAATGAGGAGGGCAGGTACTACGTTCTTCAAGCGTTAGCGTAAAGACAGGGTAACCTCGCCAGTGTCCTTTAGTGACCACTGGTCCCCCGATCTTTTTATTATTTTGACCGGGCTTGAAACATCGCGTTGCGTCAGGTGCCTTAACGCTCTTAATGTATTTAGTACGGGTCTTACTTCCTCGATTGTGAACGTCGGTTGTCTCTTCCCGTACGCCTGTGAGCTTTTCTGCATTTGATCGAAGTGATCCCATAGTTGAGGGTCTCCATTAATAAGTTCTAAGCTGATTTCGGCTTCTTGAACATCAGTTCCCATAGCAAGGCACCTACTAAGACAAATAAACCAATGGTCGCTAGCAGGTCACTTGCTGCTGCTAGCATGCTGAATGCAAAAAACCCGGCCACACCGCCCACAGCGAACGTTAGGGGTGAGAGTGGGTCGATGCGGTCAGGCCGGAAATTGAACTTACTTTTCATGCGAGCGTAAGCAGCCCCAGCTCTGTAAGCTGTAGATTCTTCTGACATGATTTCTCCTAGATGTTAAGGATCAACGCCCCAGGCGCAGTCTCTTGATTTCCTGTAATGACACCAGCGGCAGTTCACCTTGCTCGGGTTCGGATTGAACTCAGAGCAGGTAGTCATGCGTAGTGCGCGTTCATGCCATGTAGGATGAAACTTCATGGCCATCTCTCTGGTGTATGACTTAGATGTTGTCTTACCTTCATCTAAGTACCAGAGCTCAGCGTTAACAAACTGACACTCAGGGAAACGTAGGAACGTTGCCACTGCGTACAGCATGAGTTGCTGGTTATGTTTCAGTTCGTTTCCGAACTTTTTACCTGTTTTGTAGTCAATGACTCGAATGCTCGTTTCGTCTTCGAACTCGACCGCGTCACATTTAACTCGTGCCCAAACGGATTCATCCGTCCAACCACAGGTTTGCCACTCGATGTCGAATCCCCAGTCTCCTTCGAGCTCAACTCGTCCGTCGTCATAGGCTTCTCTGAGTGCTTCGAAGCTAGCAGGTAGCTTCCCAAGTTCTTTTGGTAGTTCTTCACCAAGCTCTCCCATAACCCATCGTTCGGCCATATCATGGATCTTAGTGCCGCGCGCCGCTGCTTCATGCTGTGGCTCCTCTAGTTTCTGTACCCGTTTTAGGTACATCCTATGCGGGCACTGCTCGAACACTTGCAGAGCTGAAAAGGACCAAGTTGCTATTGGTCCTAGGTCACTGTTGTAGTGTTCTACTTTGTCTTTGTCAGGTCGTTCCGTCTGGATCATCGTCAAGTACCGTTGGTTTGATATCTCCTCGCAAATCAGATCGTAGATCGGCGATCGTCTTTCGGATGTGTGTATCGTGTATGTCCGACAGCGCTTCCCGTAAGGTTTCCATGTGACGGAAAAGCGCCATCATCTGAAACTGTGATCGCTTCAGATTTGCCGAACATTCTTCAACAGCGTTCTGTATGTCAGCTAACTGCGAATACAGGACATGCATCTTTGAGTACCGATCGTCGATCGCTATGCGTGAGATCTCGGAGATGTTTGGTTCAAGCTTGCGACTGATCGCATTACGCTCGAAATATTGATAGATCGCTTGGCGAGAGATTTTATATTTGGTAGCCAGCTCTGAAAACTTCATACCTGAAGCATAATCAACGAGCAGGTCATCCCAATTAATCTTAGGTTTCGCCATGCAACCTCCTATTAGCGGTACTTATATTATCAATTAAGCAGCATCGGTCAACTGCGCAACTGTTGCCCACTTCACACGGCGTTGGTGTAGCCAATGCGCACGTTCGAGCGTGTCACCATGGCCAAAGATCTTCTTACGGCCGTGGTACCAGCCACCGTCGTTGTAATTAAATAAAAAACTTTGGCCGTAGCCGCGTAGGCTACGCCACTCTTTATCTAAGACTACATACCGCTCAACCATATCGGTGTTCATACCATTAATCTGATCACGTATTGCGAACATGTGGGTCAAACGCGAGAGCAGTAGCTTATAAGCTACAACGTCAGCGTATTCCACGCGCAAAGGCTCCATATAACATGGCTGCCATGTTTTGCCGTGTATTGAGAACCGAGCAGTGTTCATCGACGTCTCACGAATGAGGTCTTGACCGTATTGCAGCTGGTTTTGCATCTGCATAAATGTGTTTCCAATCATTACGCAACTCCTAGTTTCTCCAACATTGCAGCCTTCACACGCTTGTTGAGCAGTGAGACTGCGCGTTTCTGTGAATATGCGAACGCATAGAACACTTCGTCATCGAACGGCTGTTCGACATAGTGACCGATGCGATGCTCTAGCATTCCTGTCTCTGGGCAGAACGCTGTGGCCTTACAGACAAATGAGTTGATACCTTGCGCAGGTGACTCTTCGCGGTCGTAATGTGTGACGAAGTTCAGCCATTTTTCTCCATCTTTTGTCACTTGATGGATACCGTTGTATGCCACTTTCTTAATATTGTGGTGGTATGTCACGGGGACTTTGATATTCCAACTGTTGCTCCTGCCGTAGTTATGGCCTCGTGCGCACTCGTACTGGTGCCCAGGAACGGCAACTGACAATCGATATAAATTAGCGTTTGATTTGTAAGGCACGTCGACTGTGCGAATAGCTCTTTCAACTGCGTTGATGTTTAACTGAGCATGACGCTCTTCGAAGTTACTCAGCAAGCTGTCGTTCCGGCTTTTGGCTTCATGCCGTAGTGTTTGAATATCCTTCTGTGCTGTTTTTAAAATCGCTGCAGACTTTGGATTGTCTTTGACCCAAGAGTACGCGGGGCTATCTCGCTTAACTTCAACGTCGCCATAGCGAATGTTAAAGCTACTAAGCCGCTGGCGGATTTCCGGCGGGGCAGTGTTTAACATATTTGTTAGTACGTCGATTTCTCTCATGCTGCTTGCTCCAATATTTTGACTGGGATGTATTCACCGAATGGTGGAGCCATTGGTTCAGTCGAAGCCCAGATCACGTCGTACCCAGGGTCTGGAATACTGTCGAGATCATAGATTCCACCGTCAGTGAAATAGATCACTGCGTTGGGTGTGTAGCCATACTCCTCGATGTAGTCGAACGCAGGCTTGGCGCAAGTGCCTCCACCACCTGTGGTGTTCAACGTGCTGATTTCCTCACCGGGGTTGTATGTCTCTACCGTTTGTACATCGGCATCACAGCCGATGACGGTGATTGAGTTCGCACCAATGTCTGCACAGATTGATGAGAGCTCACCAAGGAACTGTTCCTGTTCTTTTGTTTGTACTGACCCTGATGTATCGACGATAGCGATGATGTCGCCAGCTCCGTATTTCAGAGTCCCAGGCATGTAAATCTCATAGCCTGTGAACCATTTGCGGTTCAGTGTTTTCCATGTGTAGTCATCTGGGATCTCACCACCAAGTGCACGGCGAATGTAGTCAGGCCAATACACTTGTGGCTTACGCATCTTGTCGACCATGCTCTCGATACCCGCAGGCAATTTGCCTGCAGACTTAGCGACCTGTGCAGCTTCGAATATCTTCGCGTCTAGCTGATCCATGATCGCCGATCGTGTCGCCTCGTCTAGTGGCTTACCGTCCTCGCCAACCATGTCGATGACGAACCCCCAGCCTTGGCTTTCTGGCTGGTCTGGCAGGTTGTCGTAGATACGCTCGGTAGACCAGTTCTCGAACTGTTCGTCATACAAGCGGTCTTCAGGTAGCTTGACGCCTGATGTCAACAGGATGTCATTGATTGCGTAGTCAGCTGCGACATTCCATTTGTCTGGATCACGAGAGGCACGACGCAGGTGATGCTTCATCACAACGTGCATGACCTCGTGGGCAATCACGCCGCATGTCATTTCCAAACCGATCTTATCGACGAAGTCTGGGTTGTACTGGATCGTTTTACCGTCGGTAGCCATGGTCGGTAGATCATGGCTTTCGATGAGCCGCAGCCCCAGCGCAATCGAGCCGAAGAACGGCTGATTGAGCAAGAGGCGGGTGCGGGCTTTGGTCATAAGTGGGTGCATAATTAGAGTACCAAGCTAGCGCCTTCGGTACGTAGCCATTCGGCAACGTCCTTCTGCTGGGCGAGTTTAGGGTTACGAGACAACGAATCTTTCATGCAGCACACAACAAATTCCTTGTGTGGTACACGTTTGAGATAAGTCATCATGTTCTTTGCATTCTTACCCTCAACGCGGGCAGCCAATGACGACATCAATGCATACAGCACTGCTGGGTCATCAGGGATCGGAGCGATCTCTGGAGCTTTGAATGGAGCATCTGGATCAGGCAGCTCTCTGTACACAAGTAAGAAACCAGCGAGGCCAGCTGCTGCTGGTCCGCCAACCAAACCTGCGATGGCTTGCTGCTCTTCCAATTGTGGAAGACGCCAGTTGAGAACTGAATTCACACGCTCCCATGAACGAGGTGTTGGCGATGCCTTCTGATCTGGATCGAACTTATGTAGATACTCTGGCTGATAACGAATGAAACCAGTCAGCTCTGGATTGAACTGCTTGCTGTTGAAGTAAGACAACGCGTCGTTGGTGTCAGCCTCAACGTTCAAGTGAAGCAGGCGGTCTTTGACATGCGATGGCATTTGGTTCGTACCTGCGCGGTGCTTGATGTCGTTACCGGCACACACGATAGTCCAACCTTCGCCGAGCTTGTGCTCACCGATGCGACGCTCGTTGATCAACTGAGCAGCGATGTTCTGGTTGGCTAGTGGAGCCTGTGGAAACTCATCAAGGAACAGAACCCCAGTACCTTGCTTCGGCAGATTAGCAGGGCGACAACGTTGCATCTCCTTGCCATCTGGTCCGTCAACAAGAACGGGGAACCCGCCCAACTCACCAGCGTCGTGTTGAGCCAAGATCCAGGTGCGGATATCGCAACCAAGTTCTTTAGTGCGATCTTCGATCGCTGTGGTTTTACCGAGTCCAGGTGCGCCCCAAAGCATTGGGGTGACGTACTCGGAGTTACGTGCTGTGCCTGATTCGGCAAGCGCGATGTTGTGCTTAATAGCACTGCTTATAATTTCAATTGCTGATGATAGTCTCATCTGAACTGTCCTCTGTTAGTTTTTGTAAAGTCTTGTATCCATTGAGCTCATGTTCGAGCTCCTCGATTCGTGATCCGCATCGACTAATCTTGTCATGCAGCTCGTCTTCACTTTCGGCATTCACCTTCTTGAGAAGGTCAATGGTCCGAGACAAATGCAGGTTGTGATTGATTACTTTGGTCAAAAGATCAGGCATCTCAACAAGCGTGGTTTCAACCAGCGCACTATCTAAATGTGTATCTTCAACTTTTAACCAGTTATGTCTGTCAGCAAGTACAAGCTGCAGTTGCCCAATCCAGCGAGTGAATCCGTGGTTGTACTCTGCGTCATCCCAATAGATGTCATAGCTGCTTTCACTGTTCCACCTCACCGATGAAATCCTCCTTTGTTGTTGATACCCATGAGGTCACGACGATCGCTGATCACCGTGTAGTTGGATTTGTGCATGGGTACGATGGTGTGCTTCACACTGCGTGCTTCACGCTCTCCGCAGTCGAGGCAGGTTGTGTATCCGATCGCTGATCGCCGATCGTTGATTGGTTCTCCACATAGTCTGCAATCCATGAGTTGTCTCCTAACTTATGATCATAAGTGCCAGGTAGTGCATCTCTTTCGATGCCGGTGTATGTATGAAAGAATCCCCACGGTCTGCTTCCGTCGGGGTATCCTTCAAAGTCCTCGACATCGCCTGCCTCTTCTCCAGCGCGCACGAACTCAACGCAGAACCCGTAATCAGGGAGCTCTTTCATAGTGGTTTCGACTTCTTCCACGTCTGGATAACCGCCGTACCATTTGGTGTGTTCATCCCAGAATAAAAAACCAAACACATCGTTGTTATCGACAATGTCTGTGTGGTCCCACATTGTCCAATAGGTAAAGTCAACGCCGTTATTGAGCCTCCACCGTGTGAATGCAGCGATAAAGTCTCCTTTATTTCTGGTGTACACAGCGAGATGTACTTCGGATCTGTATCCCATTAAGCCGTGCTCCATGCTTTTCTTATTATTTCTTGATGGACCGGATGAGTCCGTTCCTGCCCCATCACAATGACGCGCTCGCATCGTTTGTAGCCGATGCGCAATTGAGTCGCTATCTCTTCTACCGTAAGCCCTTTCCTACGGAGCTTTGCCACGTCTTGGATTTCTTGGTCTGTTATGATTGGGCCGCTAGTCGCTTTTCGTACGTCTTTTTCCACTTAGTAGTACCTCCCGTTCAGCTTTTATGAACTCAAAAAAATTCTCAAGATCGACGGACCTATCTAAAGATTGGATATAAATTTTTGCTACATCGGTAGGGTGCTGTCTTAGATATTCTTTAAGACATCTTTCGATTGTGACTATTAGCTCTCTATCGTCATAGTTGTCGACGATAGCTTCAGATATGCCGTTCACAACGGTGTTTGATAAGGGCTCTGTGTCTCTATTCAGAAAATGAGACACAACCTCTGCGGTGTATATTGCGTCGATCGGTTCTAAAATCGAATCGATGACAATTTGTGTCATTTCCTGTGACATAACCCTCTCCTAGATATAAAAGCCCGTGCAGCGAATTAAGGCTTACTATGATTACGGGCCTCCACCCTTACCCTTTGTGCTACCCCAATTCCATTATGGGGAGGGCAGCACATTGACATTCGCTACGGTTGAAACGTGGGCCAGCCGCTCCGTGGAGTTTCCAATCGAGGGAAACCGAGGCCCAACCCATGTTTCTATGCCATGTCGTAGATCGACGTTGGCTTTTCTTCTGGCTGATGAATGCGTTGCATCTTGTGCTCAACCCATTCCTCTAACTGTTCCAAGACTTTCTGTTTCGATCCTTTGAATCCAAACTCGTCTTTAACAATCTTGTATGCGTTAAACCGATTGCTGACTTTCAGTCCGCTACGGACCTCAAGACGCAGCGCGTGTTTCAGAGCCAAAGCTCTGGTCATCATTATTTGAGGTGTTCCGGTGATCATGATCGACATAAGCACTCCTTATATCTGGCGGTGTAAGTTTTGCGACAACCCTGTCTGTTGATCGCAGCTGATCGCTGCGGACTATCCGATACTTGTGCCTAAGCCTGATTTCCCACGGATGGACGATGCAGTGTGCAGTACCGTTCTTGACGGTGAGATACTGCAGCTCGTCCAAAGCCGCTTCAGGGTCAGTGAAATCAATCGATGGTGATGAGCTTCGGCGCATTGTGGTGCTCCGCAATAAGTTGACCGGGGATCGCCGGTTCGTCTTCAGCCTCGAAGCAGGCGATGGCAACGCGCTCTGTTGTTTTGGGGTAGGCCTGGTCGGCGTTGAAGCCGTAGTTGTCCATGGTGTATCGGTTGACTAATCGTTTGTAATCTTCAAAACGAAGTTTGTTTAACATGTTCTGAAAATCATCCCTCATTTCTCTTATTGTACTCACTGCGATTCTCCTTCTCTCTGATCTCGAACAGCAGCCACATGGCTTCATCTTCGAGTCGTTGAGCTTTTTTCATCTTTCCTTTGGCATACGCTTTGAGCACACGCCACCACAGTCGCTTAAACTTTTTTGACATTTCTGATCCCGGTGAAGTTGTATGGATCAATCTGTTCTTTAATTAAGTCATTCAGGGCTTTTGAATACGCGTCATAAGTCACGCTTATAAACTCTGCTTGACGTTCACTAGGAACAAACAGCTCTTTAAACTCTTCAGGAGTGACATCTAATTCAATTGTTACTTTCATAAGTACAACTTATAAATAGCTGTCAAGCTGCTGTCAATATATTGGCCACGTAATTCGCTTCTTTTAACTGTCGATCGCCGATCGCTGCGTCGAGTGATTTGAATGAGTTACCAACATAACAGCCGATGTTGTGTCTCGGTTGGCCGGAGTAATCAAGGTTCGTACCATGCGAGCAATACAGCCCAGACACATATAGAGTCTTGCCGTTATACGCTGGAATAACATAAGAAATCTCCTGTTGTGGTGTGGTATCTAAGTCGAAAGGTTTGATCTCACCATCTATACGGTAAGGGTCTATCTTTGAAGTGTGTTCGTAAAAATTGTTGTGTTTGTATTGAGCGCAGTACAGCCCCCAGTAAAGATTAGTGACGGCTTTGCTGACGAACATGCGCTTCGCTGTTCTCGCCGCGTTCTCCATCGTATGACCAAGGGCGACGCATCCCCATATAGTCTTATGAGACACCAGCGACAGCTTTTGCATAGTGTATGGAGCCGAGTGTGTGCGTCTTACTAGCACGTCATATGTATTGAACTCATTGTCTGGTGACTCTACAACGTCAAAGTCCACGAGTGCATAAAGCACGTTGTAGAACCTAAGCCCTGACCTACCGAGCCCTGTATCCTCAATGAACTGCTCTAACTTCTGTTGATGATCTTGTATCGACATAATTTTCTCCTTGTTGAGCCCCAGTAGCTCCGTACCCGCCAGGCAGTAAATATTGTTGCGAGTCGATCGCTGTAAACAACCGAGCGCAGCGAGATCATTTTCCAGGCTAACTAGAGGAAACGACAAAAAGCCCCTGACCCGAAGGCCAGAGGCTTGATTGGTTACTTGAACGACATGTTCGCGACTTTCTGATAGTCAGCAGATGCTGTCTGCTCATCGAGCCGTTCGATGACGTCAGCGATAATGAGCATCGCCTCGTCGTAGTTGTCGGCACTCGCTCGTACCTCCCACGATCCGTCATCGTTACGCGCGAGATCTTGGTAGTAGAACAGTGGATCGATGTTGTCCAAGTAGTTCATCTTGGCAGCGAGCCACGATTGCACAGCCACGAGTGTTGTGTAGTCATCGTCAACAAGCGGCTTGATATGCTCCGCTTCGAAGCGATCCATGTTGAACTCATCCGCAAGGTCTTGCGTAAAGTCAATGCCGTTGACGATGTCTTGCTCATCTTGCTCGGTCTGAGACAGAGCCATTTTGCGTGACATCCAGCAGACTTTGTTCATCAACGTCTGCACGAAGGACAGCAGAGACTCGGGCTTGATGCCAGCGTATTCGAGGCCTGCTTTCTTGTCTTCGAGACGACGGTAGTTGAGGAACACATGAGTGAGGGCGATGCGATTAGCCGCCGACTCATGGTCTTGCTGCTGAACGATTGCTGCAAGAGGAGCGAAACGTGAAGAACCACCAGAGATTTCAGTGATTGCTGCGTCGATGAATGAAGTACGATCTGTCATAGTATGTCTCCTTGACATGTTGAGAGCTGAATTGCTCAAAGGTTATCGGCGATCGCCGAACGTAGTGAGGCGTAAATTTCCGACAACTGCTCCAAGGTCTTACGTTGCTACCCGCAGAAGGATACGATCCTTCCCGATACGCACCACGGTGTGTCTGCAGACAGTGACCGTGTAGCGGGAAAACTGGTTTGCATAGTTATCCTATGCAGATAAACCGAGTTGCTGGTTTACCTTAAGTTTGTGTACGTGATTGCTTAGATCGTTGATCTTCAATCGCCGATTGTTGCCCTCTAGCATGAGCTCTTGTACCTGATCAGGCAGTTCTTGTACTGAGCCTTCCAGGTGTTTGATGAGGCGCTGAAGAGCAACTTCTTGTTCGTACTTGAGTACATTGATTTGTGACTCTAGTCTTTCGATGTAAGTCATTTGCTTACTCCTATTTGTATTTGATGGCGTCGTGTATTGCGACAGCCACTAGAGGGCCGAATATGATGATCGCTGGGATCAGAGCTAAGAATGTGTTCATTTGTTGTTCTCCTCGTCTGGAAATGGCTGGTGACGCTCGATGCGCCACCAATCCACGAGAAGCCATACAGATACCACTGCGGTGAGTGCGATGATGATTTCCCATGACGCCATGTTATTTCTCCTGTCCTGCTTTGAACTCCGCGACAGCGTTCGCGATACGGTTCTGGATGTGCATGAGCATTCCAGCTTCGTGGAAGTTGCCTAGGGCTATGCGGTTAGCAATAGCTGTACCTAGTAAGCGGAGTGCACGAGTGGGCTCCATTGTGTTCAGGTGTTGTTCCCACTGGACGATACGATTGATAGTAGCCATAGATGTTCTCCTATGATTAATGAGATTTAGATAGAGATCGCTTATCGATCAAAGATTATCGGCGATCGCCGAACGACGTGAGGCGCACAAAAACGCCACTAAAGTATTAGATGAAAGTGTTACTTGATGTAACGATGTGAGCTTGGACCACTTTTTGGACCACTTTTGGACCACTTATTTTCGGGCTGTAAGCCGCGTGGTTACTGGGATTGAGGTGTTTTGGTCCAATGGACCAGTATTTCGTTTGGTTAGGCTGAGTAGAAGAAAATTTATAAACATTTTATTTTCCCTATAGGCTAAGCAAACAAGCAAAAAGGTCCACGGGGTTTCGATCGCCGAAAGCCTTGCTACGTAAGGGCTAGAGTATGGACCACCCCCTCTGGTCCAAAATGGTCCATTTGCTTGTCGGCC
>ENA-OUOG01003437-OUOG01003437.1-marine-metagenome-genome-assembly--contig:-NODE-3437-length-14847-cov-6.184022_pt1 | contig 14847 bp, 6 predicted proteins | sample MGYA00248635_ERZ508505 | MGnify/ENA primary metagenome ERZ508505 (study PRJEB26176, sample SAMN06267871) | marine metagenome | isolation source: Saanich Inlet, British Columbia, Canada | place: Pacific...
CCCGTTCCCGCAGTTCGAGGCGCAGGCGCGTTGGATCGCAAAGGCGCTCTCTGGTGCGGCGCCGCTTCCCGATCGGGGTACGATGGCGTCACTCGCGTCTAAGGCGGAGCGAAAAGATTTCGAAGCAAAAGTCGAGGACCGCCACGCGCACAGGATGGGCGATACGCAGTTTGCGTACAACAAACGTCTGTACGAGTACTGTGACGAAAAAGAGACGGACCTTTTTTTAACCTCTCTCGTGTGGCGCGAGGCGATGTATAAAGCGACCGGTTTACGGAAACGCGCGTTTCCCACCTCCTACCGGGACGGACCGGCGGCGCCCTGGAGCGACGAGGAGGCGCTACGAGAGGCGAGACGAGAGGCGGCGGCGCTCGGGTTCGAGAGCGATCACTAAAAAAAAGTCGGAAGAGAAGAAACGCTCTTTTTCCGTCGGAAACGTTTCCGAGACGTCATGATGAGAAAAGGTACGTCACGACGCGCGCGCGTGTGGGGCGAAAGCCGCCCCCCCTCCGATTCGTAGCCGTAGTTATGATATACATAGAGGTATAGTACACTACGCGTCGCGTTAAACGCGCCGATAACAGGTCTCGCGATGAGGATGTTTAAAAGTCCGCTCGCTCGTTGTCGGGCTTGGCGAACCCGCCGCCGACGAGCGCGTGGAAAGGTTGCTGCCCACGCTTCGTTCGTCGCCCCGCGAGCGCGTCCGCGTTCGGAACCCGGGGCCCACAAGGCTTGTCCCAGACGCCGACGTGCGTGCCGCTCTCGCAGCTGAACCCGGTGAGCAACGCGCCGCCGGGCGCGCGAGGCTTCGCGACCATGCGCGACCGAGCGGTGGGCGACCCGTCCGCGATGCCGAGCGTCATCGGGGCGGAGCATCGCGCGTTCTCGGGCGGGGGACTCGCCGGCTTGCCCGAGACCGAGGCGGCCCACTCGCGGATTTCGCTCGGGGTGCCTCCTTTGCCGGAGGTCCCGGGACGAGGCGGCAACGCCTCGGTGTCGGGGGCGGACATCACGGCGTGAGTCGTTCGGTTCGCGCGCGCCCGAGAGTGACGCGGTTCGAGACGTCCGACGAAAACGTCCGTCGCTGAGCACGATACAAAACATTCCATCCGAGAGAGTTTGAACAGAAGACCGCGCGTGCGGGTGCGATGGCGGGGCGCTTCGGCGCCTTCGCGAAGCTCTCGCGCGATGAGAACGGGGGGCGTCCCACGGACACGTGGTCGTGCGCGCGGTGCTCGCAGCGCAACTCCCCGGCGTTGAAGCGGTGCGAAAACGATGAGTGCCGAGCGGTTCGAGGCGAAACACGCGTCGATCCCGGAGGAGTCTTTGGGAGACGTCGCGCGGACATGGGCTTCGACCCAAACGCGGGGACTCGGTCTCGAAGCGGCGCGGCCGCGTGGGCGGGGCCAAACCGGGCTCCCCCGCGCGACGGAGGCGCTCGCGTGGACCCCCCCCGCGGGCCCTCGCGCGCGCGCGTCGACGCGGACGCCGAGGCGCGCTCGAAATACGCCAAGAAGGCGACGAAAAAAGCGAAGGATGCCCCGAAAGCCGAGGAGGCCGAACCCGTGCTCGTCGAGACGGCGGCGCCCGGGTTCGAAAACCAGGGCGTGGCCAAGACGGACGTCGTCGTGGACGAGGACGGCGACGCCGCCAACGACTTTCTTCTCGCGGACCCGGACCCGGCGGAGCGCGAGATTAATCTCGCCGCGCGGAAAAAAAAACCGAACCCGCGCGGCGGCGGATGCTTCTGCGCGTCGTGCGGGCTCGACGTCTCCAGCCAGCCGGACGTCCCTCTGCCGCCTCTGAAAAAGGAGGACCCGCCGAGGCCCGAGACGGAGGTGGGGCGGTGGCTGGGTTATTGCGAGGGCGGGTGCGAGGTGGCGCTGTGCGGCCCGTGCGCGACGGCGATGACGACGCCGGCGCTCGCCGCCGCGACGACGAAACTCGAGGCGGTGATCTCGGGGCTCGGAACCGGGTACACCGAGCTCGGCGAGGACGACGACCCCGAAGGCGCGGACGCGCGTGATCCACCGGTGCGGTGTCCTCGTGTCGTTTTAAAAAAGGGGAGAAACTCGAAGGGCGCGGAAAGGTGCGCGTCGCGGCTGACGGCGCCGCCGTTGGCGGAGGCTGAGAAGGAGACGTTTCAGATTTGGGCGACGGCGGCGACGGAGGCTCTGTTCGCGGCGCGCGACTCGAGAATGTTCCACGGCGACGACGCGGGAGGCGCGGGAACGCTCTCGGCGGAACAGCCGACGCCCATGGACGAAGATGGGGATCCTGTGGACGAAAATGCGGACGAAAACCAAAACCGAAGCGCGCCGTTCGCGGAGGACGCCGACGCGTCCGCTCGCGAATCGTACGGCGACAAAAACGGCGCCGGCGCCGAGCGCGCGCCTCGGTTCGCGATTTGCCCCAACTTTTCGTGCGCGGCGCGCGTGCTCCTCGAGCCCGCGTCTTCGACGCTCCCCGCCGCCGCGGACCGGCTCGTGGCCGAGCGCGACCCCACCACCGGCAGATGGCTCTCGCGCGAGGCGCTCATCCACAGGCACACCAAGAAGTTCCGATGCGCGCGATGCGCCACCGACTTTTGCGGCGATTGCCTCGTGACACCGTACCACGTCGGTTTCCATCTGTGCGCCGCCGCCGCCGCCGCCGCCGCCGCGCCTCGGTGCCGGTACTGCGACGCGCCTCACCTCGACCCCGGGACGCACTACTTCAAAAGCGCGGACACGCACTTAAGAGGCGTCTCCGGGGACGCCTCCGTGCGCGAGATTAGACGCGCCATCGGGAACGTCGACGTCGATTGGTGCGTCACCAAGGATGACTTGAGGTCGGTGTACTCTTTGGCGTCCTCGGTGTGCCACCGTTTGGCGTGCCGGAAGAAAGTCGAAGCCGCGTGTTCCAAGACGCTTACATGCGGACACCCGTGCGGGGGCGTGCGCGGCGAGCCCGAGTGCCTGCCGTGCTTGCGTTGTCCGAAGGCGGATAAGACTGCAGAGGAGGCCGGCGCCGATGGCGAAAAAGACGCGGCGTCCGTGACCGCCCTCAACAACCGCCGGCGCGCTTTTGAGACGCGTCAAAAAATGAAAGCGCCGTTCCCGGCGGGGACCGAACCTTGCTGCGTGTGCTACGTGGACGAGCTCAAGGCGGAGCCGTGCATTGCGCTGGGGTGCGGCCACGTGCTGCACCGACGGTGCGCGCTCGAGCGCATCGAAAACGGCTGGCCGACGCAGAACATCACCTTCGAGCACCTGCGGTGCCCGCTCTGCGGCGAGGACGGAAACGAGTTGAACGCGGTGGGAAGCATGCAAGCCGCGGTGATGTCGCACCCGTCGTTAGCGTTTGCGCTCGCGAAACCGCTCGCGCTGCGCGAGACGGTGATGCGGCGCGCGCGGCGGCGGCTGGCGCTGGACGCCAACGGGCCGCCGCGGCAGATTCAGGCGGGCGGCGATTACGAGGGGCGCCCGGGCGAGTACGCGCTGTCGCGCTTCAACTACTACCTCTGCGAAACCTGCGAGACTCCGTACTTTGGCGGCGACCGCGCATGCCACCGCGGCGGCGTCGAGAGAGGCGACGATCACGAGCGCGGGCAGGTGCCCGCGTTCGGCCCGGAGGCGCACAGACTGGTGTGCGGCTCGTGCTCGGTGACGTCGCGCGGGAAGGAGTGCAAGAAGGGACACGGCGCCGAGGAGATGGAGTACAAGTGCCGCTACTGCTGCGACGTCGCGGTGTGGTTCTGCTTCGGCACGACGCACTTCTGCGACGCGTGCCACACGAAGTGGGTCACGGCCAGCCCGGACTGGGAGACGGACCCGCCCATGAAGGCGTGCACGCGCAAGACGTGCCCGCTGCGCGTCGAGCATCCGGAGCACGGCCAGGAGTTTTGCCTCGGGTGCGCGGTGTGCAGGAGCCTCAAAGCGTCGCAGCAGGAGTGACTTTTTGCGCGACGCATACAGCCTCAAAGCGTAGTAACTACAGTAACGTAAGCGCAAAGACAACAAACCGTAGTGATCACGCGCGGGTATGTATCAAAACACGTCAAACCTCGCGCCTTCAAAAACTCAGAGCGCCCTGATGAACCCCAAGCCCGAAACGCCGGCGAGCTTGCCGAAGAAGTTCCCGCCGGCGTTTCCGTCGCGCGAGAGCGAATCCGGACCCTCCGTCTCCCCGAACGCGTCGAACCCGGCGGCGGACCAGTCCACCAGCGTAGCGCCGGCGCCGTTTCTCCGGTCGCCGTCGAGCGAAAAAACAGAACCCGCCCTCCCGTATTTAGTCTCAAGTGAGCCGCGCGTCCTGAACCGCGCGGCGGGCGCGCCCACCGGTAGGTAGGAGAACCGGGGCGGCGGCGGCGGCGCGGTTCCCGCGCCCGTGAACGTCGCGGCGTCGCGTTTGGAGAGCGCCTCGTTGAGCGTCCCGACGCCGCCGGAGCCGTTGGCCAGCCCGAGCACCGTCGTTGTCCGAGCGCGCGCGCGCGCGACGGCGCGCCACAGCGGCGCCTCGTACGTCGCCCAGTCGATCGGGTCGAGCGCGGCGGAGGCGGCGGCGACGACGCCGCGCAACGCTAACGCATTAGCCCGCGCCAAGGCGGCTTCGGCGTCCTCCTCGCCTCTGCTCGAGTCTTGTCTCGACGCGCCGGAAGGATCTTCGTGGAACGTCTCGTACAGAAACTTTACGTCGAAGAGCGCCTGCAGCGCGCCCTTCTCGCTCACGCTCTTCACGCTTTCGCGGAGGGATCCGTCGAGGCGCGCGCGGTACGCGGCGAGCGCCTCGCGCGCCGCCGCCGCGGCGAGCGCGCGCGCCGCCGCGGGGGGTAGCGCGTGGCCCCCGCACCGCAGCGCCTCGGCGCACGCCGCGTGCGCGGCGGCGAACGCGTACGGCGACGCGAGCGCGGGCAGCCGCGCGGCGATTTCCGCGGCAGCCGCCTCTGGCTCCTCCTCCCAGTCCTCTCTGCGCTCCTCGGAGACGAGCGAGGCATCCGCGAGGAGCGCGCGCTCGAGCTCGATTCTGATCGAACGCGCGGCGCGGTCCGCCCACCGCCGGAACCCGCGATCCGCCACCGCGCGCAGCGCCGCCGTCGTCGACGCCAGAGCGCCGCCGGGGACGGCGCCGCGCGCCGCCGCGCGCCGCCGCGCCCGCGCGCGCGAAAGCGTTCCCGAAAGCGTTCCTACAACTCCGCCATCCGCCTCCTCCTCCGCGCGGTCCCACGACGACGCGGGCCCGAGGAACGACGAGAGCTCCTCCGAGAGCTCCTCCGACGCGACGCTCGCGGCGAGCGCGATGAGCAGAACGCGCTCCGCCGCCGCCGACTCGGGAGTCGGCGTCTCGACGGCGCGATTCTTTTCTTCCGCGTCGAGCGCGTTTGAAAGCGCGTCCAGCTTTGCTTCGAGGAACGCGGCGTACGACTTGACGCCGGCGGCGCACTCGGCGTGCGCGAAGGACTCGAGTCGCGCTAAGCGCGTTTCGAGACGCTTTTTCACAGCGCGAGCTCTCTCGGAAGACAGCGTCTCCGACCGGCGTCCGCGGACGGCGGAGGAGACGAGGGTCCCGTCGCGATTTCCGTTCGCCGACGCGAACGCGACGACGTCCCGCCGCGTCCGCGCCAGATCCGAAGCCAACGCCTTGGCTAAGGTTTCGGCGGCGCGGCGGGTCGGCGGCGCGGGCGCGGAACGAGCCTCGCGCGCCTCGCGGGAAGCGCGCGTCTCCCGCGAAACAGCTCGTTTCGCCTCGCCGTCGTCGTCCTCGTCGGCTCTCGCGCGGAACCCCTCGGTCCACAGCGTTCGGCCCTCCGGCGAGGGCGCGAGCGGCGAGGCGCGCCGCGGCGGCGCGCGCGTCGCCGCCAGGAGCGCCTCCGTGGCGGCGCGGAGCGACGCGAACTGGAACGCGCCCGACAGAAGCTCGCGCGCGCGCGCCGCGTGCGGCGCCTCCACGAGGGACGCCCAGGGCGGGGCGGGAGACGCGAGAGCCCCTTCTTTGGTGCCCGCGCCGAGCAACGCCAGCCTCGCGCGCTCGCACGCCAAGCTCAGACGCGCGGCGCGTCCGGACCCTCCGGGTCCGTATCCGTCGGGATCCCGATCCGCATCCGCGCGCGCGGAATCCGCGTCCTCGACGCCCACATTGTCCAACTCGCCGACACCGAACCGTCCCGACGACGAAAATTCCGAAAAAAGAAGCGCCTTCGACTCCGCCGCCAAAACCCTAAACTCGACGTCGGCGAGCTCTTTCAGCGACTCTATCCCGCCAAACACGCCGCTCGCCGCGACGTCCTCCGCGACGCCCTTAAGCCACTCGCGGTACGCCTGAGCCAGCGCGTTTTGGCGCATGGGCACAGCGCCTATGGTCTGTAAACGGCGTTTCGCGCGCGCATAGCGAAGCGCGGTCTCCTCGCGCGGGTCCGCGATGCCCCGGAACGTCTCCGCGGACGACGACGCCGCGGCGTTTTTTTCCGCAGAAAAGTCGCGAGAGGGAGAGGCGGACCCTTCTTTTTCCCCTCCGCCTTCGGAGGCGTTCTCTTCTGCGTCGCGCTTCCGAAGCGCCCCCTTTTTTTCGTCGGTGGGTGGCTTTCCGCTCTCGTCGGTCGCGCTCGGAGCTCTGGTCGCCGCCGCGCTCGTCTCGGCGCCGTCGGTTGGACCGTCGAGCGCCTCCACCGCCGCCAGGAGGAGAGGACGGCGCGCGCGGCGACGAGCGAAAGCGGCGGCGTCCTCCGCGCGCTCCGCCGTCCCTTTCTGTTCGCCGTCCCGCCGTGCTTTCGTTTCCGACGCCGAAGCCGGCGCGCCCCAACGCGCGAGCGTCGCGAAGTCGTCCTCCGACTCGTCGTCCTCCAGCTCGTCGTCCGCGAAGGCGTCTCCTCTCCTCTTTTCGAGCGCAAAAAAGTCGGCGCCCCCGAAACACGCGACGAGCGCGCCCGGGACGCGCCGCGCCTCGCGACACGCCGCGGCGAGCGCGCGCGCGACGGAGCCTTGGCGAGCCTTGGCGTCCCTTTCGGCATCCGCTCCTTTTCCTTTTCTTTTCGCTCTTTTTCTCGCCATCTTTCCGCTTTTGCCGTCGCAAGAAGAAAGCGTCGCGCTTCGCAGCGCGGCGCGGACCCACGCGCGTCTCGTCTGCAAAAAGACGCGCAGCGCTTCGTCCGCGCCGAGGTTCTCGGCGGCGACGAGCGCGGCGAGCGCGTCGGCGACGTCCGAAACGAAGTTGGTTTCGGTGTTGTTCAACCGCGACGTGGTGACGTCCGCGAGACCCGAACGCGCGGCGCGCGAGATTTGCGCGCGGAACGACTCCAGGAGCGGCGCCTGCTGCTTGACGAGAGGAAACGCGCGGACGACGTGATCTTCTCCGTCGAGGACGGACAGGACGTCGCGCGCGGCGAGGAACCGCCGCGCCGCGGAGACGCGATCGCGCGCCTCGAGGGATCCCCAGATTTTCTCCGGGGTGTCCACCAGGAACTTCACGCGCGTGCCCGCGGCGTACAGAGCGTCGTCGTCAGTAAGCGACGACGAAGACGGTTTCACGAGATCGATTTGTTTCTCCACAGCCTCGGCCGCGCCCCGCTCGATGGTCTTGACCGCGTCTGGGAGCGCGGTCAAGACGCGCACGGCCTCGTCCAGCGTCGTCGTGGCCCGCGCGGCGGTGGTCTCCATCTCCAGCACGCAATCCGCGGTGGCGATGGCGTCCCTGTACGAGGACCCGACGCGCTGCCGTAGCTCCTCGTCCTTCGCCTCGGCGTCACGCGCGGCTCGAGCTCGAACCTCCCGGATCTCATCGAGGCTCCTCGATTCGAACAGAGCGTCAGCGCTGCGTTCGTTCTCGGCGCGCCTCTTCGCATCGCCCGAACCGAGACCGCCCGAGTCCGCGGGGTCCGCCGGCGCCACCATCGTCGCGACGGGCGCGCCGCTAAGTGCCAGCGAGCTCGCGGGCGCTGCGCTGGATTTCGGATTCAAAGGTGGAAAGTGACTATTTGCAAACATTGTTGAGCATTTTCACAGACTGCTTGTCGATAGAACTGTTCCGCAAAATAACGCGACAGCACAAACACTCCGCAAAAAATACAAAAAAAGTCGCTCTCGGGGGAGGGCGGATCCCCACACAATTCGACCGATTCGACCGTCACTCGAGGCCAGTCACTCCGACACGCACGCGGCTGCCACTCCCGTTTCCGGCGTCGGGGCGGGCGCAGGTAACGTCGCGCACGTCGCGGAACCACAGGGTGTCTTCGCGCGATGCCGAAGAAGTTCGTCACCAGGAAGAAGGATGTGCCGGTCGCGACGCCCAGCGCATCCGACGATTCCAGCCCGGAATCCAGCCCGGGCGGATTGCAGACCCAAGATGTCGAGTGGCCGTCGCTGACCAAGGCGGACCTCGAGCAGTTCGCGAAGAAATTCGCCGAACTCGACGTCAACGGGGACGGCACGCTGTCAGGTGATGAGCTGGGGGATGTGATGAGGGATCACAACGCGGCCATGTCCGAGCTCTACGGCAGAAAATTGGTGGAGGACGAGCTGGGTGACATTTGGGAACTCGGAGACGCGGACGGCAGCGGCGAGATCGACCCGGACGAGTTCGTGCTGATGATGTACCTGATCCGGTGCGCGAGCGACGGCATCATGATCCCGAAGTCGGCGAAGGCGTTTCCCCCCGGGCAGTTCCCGCCGATGGCCGAGGAACCCCCCGAGAAGGAACCAAAGAAGGAGGAACCAAAGAAGGAGGAACCCGAGGCGAAACCCGAGGCGAAAAACGCGGAGGACGCGTCGGTCGCCTCGGAGGCTTCCGGTTCCGCCTCCGCCGAGCTCGCGCGCCTGCAGAAGGCGCACGCGGCTCTGACGAAGAAGCTCGACGCGGTGACCGAGTCGGCGGCGGAGGCTGAGGCGGAGCATCTCGTGTCCAGCCGGCAGAACAAGACGCTTCAGAAACGCGCCGAGAAGGCGGAGGCTTCGCTCGAGACGCTCACCAAGAAGCTGGACAAGGCGGAGGACCGCGCGGAGGCGGCCGAGGCGGAGGCCAAGGTGCTGCAGAGGCGCTTCGACGCCTCCGAGACGGCGCGCAAGGAGGCGGAGGCGGCGAAGAAGGCTGCGGAGGAGGAAGCCGCCGAGGCGAAGCGCGAAGAGAAAAGCGCCACCGCGGCGATGGCGTCCAAGGGCAACGAGCAGACCAAGATGCTCACGGCGCGCGCCGAGCAGGCTGAGGCGGACGAAGAGAAGGCGCGCAGGGCGCAGACGAGGGCTGAGGCTGACGCGAAAGCCGCGACGGCGCGCGCGGAAGCCGCCGAAGCCGCGCGCGCCGAGGCGGAGGCGAAGACAGCGGCGGCGGAGAAGCGCGCCCAGGAGGCTGAGCTCGACGCGCAGGTGCGCGAGGAGTCCGCCGAGCACGCCAACCAGGACGCCGAGGTGGAGATCAAGAAGCGGCGGCTCGCCGAGTCCGCGCGGGACGTCGCCGCGCTTCGCGCCACCGCCGCGGACGAGCGCGCGGACAAAGCCGAGGCGGCGGCGGCGGCGGCGGCGCGCGCCGAGGAGGCGGCGACGTCGCGCGCTCTGGCTGCGCTTGCGGCGATGCGCCGCGTCGCGCATCTGGCGGGCGACAAGCTCGCGCAGCGCGATCTGATTCGCGGCGCGCAGGCTGAGGAGGAGGACGAGCACGTGGACGAGTCCGTGAGACTGAAACGCGAAGAGCTCTTCTCGCTTCCCCCGCCCGCGCCCGAGGACGCCGAGGCGGACGTGGCTGACGCGCTCGCCGCGACGGTGCGCTCGTTCCAGGCGCACCTGGTGGACGTCGTCGACGAGCGCAAGCGCCTGCGCGAGACGTTCGGCGCCTCTCTCGGGTCCTCCGGCGTTTCAGACCCGGGTTCGGGGCACAGAGCGGAGGGCAAGGAGGGCGCCGGCGGGTCGGAAAGAAAGACGCGCCGCGGCGGAGGCTTCGCGTGGGGCGAGCCGCCGTCGCGTTCGAACGACCCGGAGGAGCTCCGCGCCGAGCTCGAGCGTCTGCGCCGCTACGCGGCGCGTCTGCAGAGGAAGCGCGAGGAGGCTGAGCGCGGCGCGCTCGAGTCGGAGAACGCCGCGGCGCGAGCCAAGGAGGAGCGCGACGCGCTCGCGCGCGAGGAGCGCGCGCGCGCGAACGCCGCCGAGCAGGACCTCGACACCGCGGTGGAGAAGTTCCGCGTGCTGCGCGCCGAGGTGACCCGCCTGCGCGAGGACGCCGAGAATTTGCGGATGGTCAACCGCGCGCTCTCGCGCGAGCTGTACGGCGGCGCGCTCTCGTCCAACTCCCACGCGCAAGCGCCGCGCGCGACGCCCTCCCGCGGCGACTTGAGACGCGAGTTTGAGTCGGACGAGAGCGCCGCGAACGCGTTTCTTCGCGAGTCAGGCGTCGCCGCCGCGGCGATGGAGGGTGTCGGCGCGCTGGAGGGGAGCGCGGCGAAGCTCGGCGGGCGGTGGCGCGAAAACGCCGCCGGCGCCGGCGCGCGCGTTCCGGAGGTGCGGGAGACGGAGACGGACGCGTTGTTTTCGGAGACAGAGGAGGATGTCTTCCCGCGGGGAGAAGATAACGCGCGAGACTTTGAGCGAGACTCGGACGACGGCGTCGACGACGTCGACGGCGAGACCGAAGGCTCGCTCCCCCCCGTGCCGAGCGACTCGGACCTCGCGTCGGCGCCGACGTCCGTGGCGGAGCGCGCGCGCGCGTTTCACCCCGCCGCGCCCGTCTCGGCGTCGCAGGCGATGGCGAGCGCCGCGAAGCAGGCGAAGGAGGCCACCACGGCGGCGGCGGCGGCGATGGCCGCCTCCGCCGCGGCGAGCGCCTCCTCCCTTCGCTTCGCCGAGTCGCGGCGGCACGCCGCGCGCGGCGACGCCTTTTCGCACTTCCCGGCGCCGCAGATGCAGAAGGGCTCCGAGTGGCGACCCATCAGCGGCGCGCTGACCAGCAGCGGGACCGTGCACGTGCGCTCCGTGGCGGTCCTGCGCCAGACGCACCCCGGCGGGACCTTCGGGCCGCCCAAAAAGTTGTTCGGGGATGAAAACAAAAACAAGAGCGGCGGCGCGCGACGCGACGCGCGCGGCGTTTCTCCAACTCGCGCGGTTTCCAAACCCGTCCGCCTGGGCTCTGAAAACCCGGACTGGTTCCTGGACGCGCGCTTCGCGTACGACGAGCGCGTCGCCGAGGCTCGCGCCGCGACGGCGGCGCGGCTCGAGGCGGCGGAGGCGCGCGAGGCGGCGAAGCTTCGCGCGCTGTCGCCGCGGGGTGCGAGGCTTCCCGCTCGTCTGCGCCCGCGCGAGGACGCGCCGACGGCGGAGGACGTGGACAAGGCGGTGAAGCGTTTCGTGAAGATCTTCGCCGAGAACGGCGTTTCGGTGCGGCTGACGCGCCAGGCGCCGTTCAAGTACGTCCTCGAGCAGGCGGGCGTCCCTGACGGCGCGTTCGGCGCGCGCCCCGCGAAGAAGATGCTCATGCTCAAGCTCGAGCAGAGCCGGCTGGTCGTGCACCGGGGCGGCGCCGTTCGCGGCGCCGGCGCGGGCGCGGGCGCGCCGGCGGCGGACCTGGTGGACGAAATCGCGGGCTTTGCCGCGCCGGCGATAAGTGGATCCACCGGCGACGCCAAGCCGCAAGCTCTCGCGCCCGGCTTGGGGAAGGACAAGACGTGGCTCGAGAGCGCCAAGAAAAGCGGGCCGTACGCGGGACGCCGCGACGCCGCGTCGTCGGCGTCGCGCGCGCACGTCTCGCACGGCGCCTACAACGTCGCGTCTGACATGACGTTCATGCCGGCGCCGGAGGCGCCGACGTCGACGTCGTCGCCGCCGCGAACGAAAGAGGATCTAGTTCTCTCGAGTCCCGCTCGAGTCGTCCGTCCGACGTTCGAGTCCGAGACGCGTTCCGAGCGGCGAAAGCTGGACGCGGCGTTCGCGGCGAGCGGGAGTCCGACCTCGGGGGCGAAACCGGCGGGACCGGGACAAACGAGGACGCTCCCGACGGGCCCGAGGCCGTTCCTGAGGGACGACGCGCCGGACGCGTCGCCGGTGCGCATGGGCGCGCCCGCACCCGCTGTAGAGAAACCGAAAGCGAAGCCAGCGCCCGCGCCGACTGCGCCCGCGCCGACCGCGCCCGCGCCGACGACGACCGCGCCGCCGACGCCGCCGCCGCCCGCCGCGCCCAAGCCCGTGCCCGTGCCCGCGCCCAAGCCCGTCGCGACGGTGCCCGCGCCCGCCGCGCCTAAGCCCGCCGCGCCCAAGCCCGCGGTTTCCGCGGCGGCGCCGGCGTTCGTGCCGAGCCGACCGAAGCCGAAACCGAAACCCGCGCCGCCGGGCGGGTCCCGGTCCGACGACTGGGACCTCCCCTGACCGAACCGAGAACCGGCGGATGATTGTGATGAAAAAGCCATTGTTATGATGATTAATCACGCGAGCCCCGTCTGTGATGAACGCGACGATGAACGCGCGACGATGTACGATGTCGAAGACGTCGTCGACAAATGAGAAAAAATCTTCGAGCGCTTTTGCCTCTTCGCATCGATTAAGAACGCGTCCTACCGCAGCCGCCGCGAAAATAGCCGCGGGGCGTACCGCCGTCACGATCCGTCTCCTCACCTCGGCGCTTCCGGCGTGAATGCCACCCGGAGGCGCAAAAAGTCGCCGCGGCGACTTAAGCCATCTGCTCCTGGATCATGTCCGCCGCCTCCTGGACGGTGGCGATCTTCTCGGCACCCTCCTCGTCGAGCGTGATCTCGAACTGCTCCTCGAGCGCCATCATGATCTCGACGGTGTCCAGGGAGTCGGCGCCGAGGTCGACGAACTTGGCGTCGGCCGCGACGGCGTCGAGGTCGGTGCCGAGCTGCTCGGAGATGATGGTGCGCACCTTCTCCAGGGTGTCGGCGCTCTGCGTTTTTTTTTGGTTTTGGGAAAAAAAAACCAGACGGGTCAGTTTCTTTTTTCGTACACTTGTCGCACACACAGACAGCTGTCATGACTGTCGCCGCGACTGCGATCCATTCACGAATGAAATTTTCGCGAGGAACGAGACGGACGGTTTCGGTTGTTCCGCGAGCGGACGGGTCCGGCGACGCGCGTGCGAGGGAGTTCCGATCGAGGGGGGATGCGTACCGCGGCGGCGAAGACACCGAAGCGAGCCTTGGCGACGACCACGGGGCGCGCCTTGAGGGCGGCGGTGGGGCGAGCGCGGAGCTGCACCTGTCGGATCGAACGTGGGGAGAGAGTCAGTCTCGATGGTGACTGGACGATGATTTCGCGCCGGGCCGGCGGCCGGGGAGCGCGCCGCGCGCCGCGCGCGAGCGTTGGATCCGGACCGATGGCGGCGCGCTGGACGCGAATCGAGTCCATGGAGCCGAGCCGCGTCGGGTCCGGATCCGGCGCGCGCGCGCGAGCGCGGGACGCGGCGCTCGCTCGCGCGCGCCGACCTCAGCCCGCGGACGCGGTTCGCCTGCGATTTCGCGCTCCTGAAAAGCGACGCGGGCGCCCGGGAGCGGGACGCCGCGGCCGGCGCGACGGCGCTTCTCTCACCTTGGGGGCCTTGACGACCTTGGCGGCGGCGGAGATGTTCATGATGGCGGCCATCTTGACGTGTGGTTGTGTGCGTTAAAGGTAACGGAGCGTGTGGGAATGGCGCGACGGTCCGCCGATCGAAGGCCAAGAACGAACGAGGGGGCTGTTTCTGGTCTCCCAGGCCTTATCTGTTTACTGTTTTTCGCCGGCAAAGGAAAAGGACGGTCGACCTCGAGAACGAGCTCGGTATCGAAACCAACGAGGTTTCGAACCTCGGACGGGCGGTCGGCGCCGAGGATATTCTCATTCCTATATTCCATCGCTCGCCGAGATCGAAGATTGGATTCCTGACCCCTGCGGATTTCCCGATAAAAACAATCCGACTTCGCACTCAGCAGAGATGGCAACAACTTAAATTCAATCTGGTCGCGTTTCGTTCTCTGTTTGACGAACTTCGTGACTGATTGCTAGCCGACATCGAACCCAAGAATATTCTTTTTTTCCCAGGAAGCGCAACTCACGATCAGTTGCGTTTCCACCGTCCGTCCATTCCTCGACGCACGCGTCGACGTTTCCCACCCCCTTCATTCACCATGCGCTCCCTTCTCGGAGGCGCCAAGGAGGCTCTCGTCCATGACCCCGGCGCCAAAGGCCCCGAGGGCGAGGGCGAGGCCGCCATGACCATGATGGTCATCGTCTACGCCGTCGCGCTCGGCCTGTTCATCTACGGTACGCACCGCCCACCGCACATGCAACGCTCGGTCGCGCCTCGCCGCGACGGCACCCCAACCCCCACTTCGCCGTCGCGACGATCGCCGCGGCGCGGCGGATGGACGCGCACGCGCCGAGAAGCGCGCGGCGAAGCGCGCCGCGAGGCGCAGGCGCGCCGCGCGCGACGCCGCCACGCCCGCCGCCGCGCTGCGCCAACAACGAAAAAAAGAATATTCTGCCGCCAAAAAACGCGCGCCGTCCATTTTTTCGGAGACTGGCGCTTCGTACGAAAGTTTGAATTTCCCAGGCTATGGGTCCCGCCCGACCTCTCGCTCACCGACGCTTCTCTTTCCTCCTCCTTCCCCCTCTCCGCGGACGACTCCACAGAGAAATTCGTGAAGAAGGACCACGATCACGATGCCCTCCAGGCTGCTGAGCTCGCGGACGTGGAGAACTTCAAGGCGAAGCTCGCGGCGCAGAAGGCCGAGGGCGGGGACGCGGACGATCCCGACCACGCGCTCACCGACGAGGAGATCCGCGACAAGCTCAAGCAGCAGAAGTGGACCGAGCCCGAGGGGGACAACGTGTCCCCCGAGTTCCGCAGCAAGTTCATCCGCACCGCCTCGTTCGGCGCGCTCGACACCATGGACAAGGGCCCCGTGCG
>ENA-OUOG01003439-OUOG01003439.1-marine-metagenome-genome-assembly--contig:-NODE-3439-length-14842-cov-3.614832_pt1 | contig 14842 bp, 10 predicted proteins | sample MGYA00248635_ERZ508505 | MGnify/ENA primary metagenome ERZ508505 (study PRJEB26176, sample SAMN06267871) | marine metagenome | isolation source: Saanich Inlet, British Columbia, Canada | place: Pacific...
GAGCTGGGCATTTAGGGAAGATTCACCTAAAAATATTGTTGGAATTAAAAGATAAGTATGAAGTTGTTGGCTTTTACGATCCAGATAGAGAAAATGCTAAAATCGTAAATAGAACTTTTAGAGTTAAGTCCTTCAAATCCATTGATTTACTTATTGAAGAAGCGGATGTTGTAGATATCGTTTCTCCTACCGTTTCACACTTTGAATGTGCGTCAAAAGCCATAAAAGCCAATAAACACGTCTTTATAGAAAAACCTCTGACTCAAACTGTACTTGAGGCTGATGAACTGGCTAAGCTATCCAGAGAGGCTGGCGTCAAAGTTCAGGTTGGTCATGTGGAACGCTTCAACCCTGCTTTTAAAAAAGCAATAGACTTCATAGAAAAACCCCTCTTTATTGAAACCCACAGACTTTCGGAATTTAATCCTAGAGGAACGGATGTAAGTGTTGTGCTCGATTTGATGATTCATGATTTAGATATTATTCTCAAAATTGTGAAGTCATCAATTAAAAGCATTAATGCTTCAGGAGTTGCCGTAATTAGTGAAACACCAGATATTGCCAATGCTAGGATTGAATTTAACAACGGATGTGTGTGTAACCTAACAGCAAGCCGAATGTCTTTGAAAAATATGCGTAAAACGAGAGTATTTCAAAAAGACGCCTATATTTCTATTGACTTATTGGAAAAGAAAACAGAAGTTATTCGCTTAAAAAATCTGAAACCTTCTGAAAAAATTGATCCTTTAGCAATAGTTCTTGATCTTGGCAAAGGAAAGAGAAAAAAGCAAATTTATTTTGAAAACCCTGACGTTAAAGAATCGAACGCTATAAAGGACGAACTAGAAAGCTTTTACGAAGCTATACAATTGGACTTAGAGCCAGTAGTTACCATAACAGATGGATTACGTGCCTTAGAACTTGCTGAAACTATTCTAGAAAAAATGAAAGTCAACCAGCAAATGAATCTAGTATAATACTTTGATTATTTAAACGTTTAATCTCAAACAATGAAGATTTTATATACTTTTTTAATCGTAATGTTATGTGGATGTGAAATCATCAACACCGAAGAAAGTATACCTTCAATCATTGAAATTGAATCAATATCTGTTGACGGTGACAACACCCAAAACATTACGGATGCATGGGTATATATCAATAACGAATTTCAAGGAGTTTACCCTTTACCAACCTCTTTCCCTACTCTTAATAGCGGAAGTCAAACAATTATCATTGAAGCAGGTGTTAAAAAAAATGGAATATCATCAAGTAGAATTGAATACCCATTCTTTTCAACTTATAGTATTGATGCTGAATTAACGCCTAATGAAAAGTTGGTTATCAACCCAAATGTAAATTATTCAATTACCACCTTTCCATATGTAGAAGATTTCGAAGGTATTGGAACAATCTTAGAAGTTGTTACTGACTCCCTAAATCATTCACTGGAACCAATTTATGATAACTCAAACCCTGAATTTGGAAACAAACACATTAAAAGTGTAATTTCAGGAGACGCAAATGAAATATTTGAATGCACTACCACTAATATAAATTTACCAACAGACAAACAAGTATTTCTTGAGCTTGATTACAAATGTAATTCAACGCTCGTGGTTGGTATTTATGCAAATTTGACGAGTCAAGTAAATAAGTCAGCAATTATATACCTCAATAAAAGAGACGACTGGAATAAAATTTACATCTCATTGAGTGAAATTATTTCCAATTATAACAATGCTCAAAGTTTCAAAATTTTCTTTGGAATGTCTAGAGATACAACCTTAGCACAAAATGAAATGTATTTAGATAATATTAGAATTTTACATGAAGAATAACCTTCTACATACTATCAAATATATATTACTCGATATTTTGAGTGCTTCATCCTCGTGGTTGATTTTCTTATATTATAGAACGGTTTATATCGAAAATGGACAAACATTTTTTATTAATGAAGATCGCTTTATTGGATTAGTTTTAATCAATTTACTTTGGATTATCTTTTACCTTTTAAGTGGTTCTTATACCAATATTTACAGGAAATCTAGACTAAAAGAACTCTTTCAAATTTTTATCGTTTCAATTATTGGAGTTACCATAATCTTCTTTGCTGTTTTACTAGATGATTTTATCGTAAATTATAAGCAATATTATTCCTCATTTTTAGCCTTATTTTGCATTCATTTTGGACTAACCTCTTTCTTAAGATTCTTTCTAACTAGCTACACTGCTAGAAAAGTGCATAAAAAAATTATAGGTTTTAATACATTGATAATCGGTGATAATGAGAAAGCCATTCAACTTTTTCACGATTTAGAAAATGAGCAAAAATCCAGCGGACATATCATCAAAGGGTTTGTCAGCTTAGAAAGTAAAAAACATTTTAAACTAGAAGAATTTATTCCATATTTAGGCGACTGCAATGACGTAAAAAAAATCATCGAGGAATATTCAATTGAAGATGTTATAATTGCTATAGAATCTTCAGAACATAGCAAGATTGAGAACATCCTAAACTATCTAGAAGATATAGATGTTTTTATTAAAATTATTCCAGATGTTTATGATATTCTTTCAGGTACTGTAAAAATGAATTCTATTCTTGGCACTCCACTTATTGAAGTTAATCATAAGCTCCAAACACATTCAGAATTTTTGATTAAAAAGACGATAGATTTTGTGTTGTCATTTTTTATCATTTTGATATTTAGTCCTATTTATATTATCTGTGCTATTCTCGTTAAATTAAGCTCAGAAGGCCCAATTATTTACAAGCAAAAACGATTAGGGCAATATGGAAAGGTATTTAATATCTATAAATTTAGATCCATGTACTTGGATGCTGAGAAAGATGGCCCTCAGCTTTCTAGTAAAACAGATAACCGTGTCACTTCATGGGGAAGAATTATGAGGAAAATTCGACTCGATGAAACGCCTCAATTCTTTAATGTTTTATTTGGAGACATGAGTTTTGTAGGGCCTCGACCAGAACGTGATTTTTTTGCTAAACAGATTCTTGAAAAAGCACCACACTATAAGCACATCTACAAAGTAAAACCTGGTATTACTTCTTGGGGAATGGTGAAATTTGGTTATGCTGAAAATGTCGACGAAATGCTTGAGCGACTGAAGTATGATATTTTATACATCGAAAATATGTCGCTATTAATTGACCTTAAAATTATGATTCATACCATCCTAATTATTTTAGAAGGTAGAGGCAAATAATTTACAATCTATTTTTTTTCCACTTATTGGCAGACGAATTAGTAGCGTTGATACTCAAAGATTTTTTCTGACTTTTCAATAATTTTTTCCCGAGTAAAGCGGCTATTAAAGCTTCGTCTTCTCTAGAATCTTCTAAGTATTTAGCATCAAAATGTTTTTTGATAAAGTGAGTGTCAAAATCACCAGAAACAAAGTATTCGTTTTGCATTACGAATTCAGCAAAAGGTAAGGTAGTTTTTACGCCAACTATTTTATAATCGCGAATGGCTCGAATCATTTTATTTATAGCCTCTTCCCTATCTTTTCCGTAAGTAATTAGCTTAGAAATCATAGAATCGTAGTAAATAGGTATGTCCATTCCCTCTTCAAAACCATTGTCTACTCTTACGCCTATACTTTCTGGTAATTTATAGGTTTTCAAACGTCCAATATCAGGCGCAAAATTATTCATAGGGTCTTCGGCATATACCCTAACTTCCATTGCATGGCCTTGGATGCTTAAGTCCTTTTGACTAAACGATAATGGCATACCCATAGCAATATGGATTTGTTCTTTTACTAAATCAACTCCAGTAATCATTTCTGTAACAGGGTGTTCCACTTGCAAACGTGTATTCATTTCCAGAAAATAGAAATTTTTGTTTTCATCAAGTAAAAATTCTACAGTTCCAGCACCCAAATAGTTACAGGATTTAGCAACATTAACGGCACACTGTCCCATGGCCTGCCTCATTTCATCGGTAAGAACAGCTGAGGGAGCTTCTTCTATCACTTTTTGATGCCTTCTTTGTACAGAACATTCTCTTTCAAATAAATGCACTACATTTCCATGACTATCGGCTAATACCTGAATTTCTATGTGACGTGGCGAACCAACATAACGTTCAATAAAAACTGATCCATCACCAAAGGATGAGGTAGCCTCACTCACTGCTAATTTCATTTGTTCTTCAAAGGAATCTGCTGTTTCAACCACTCGCATACCTTTTCCGCCACCGCCAGCAGCTGCTTTAATTAAAATGGGATAGCCAATACCTTTAGCCACTTCTTTTGCGACTGCAATGTCCGTAATCTTTTCGTCAGTACCTGGCACTAAGGGAACATCGTATTTTTTGACTGCTGATTTGGCTTTAAGTTTATCCCCCATCATTTCCATAGCTTCTGCAGATGGACCAATGAGAGTAATATTTTCTTTAGACAAGCGTCTAGCAAAGTCAGCATTTTCAGATAAAAAACCATATCCTGGATGAATAGCGTCAACGTTCAATGCTTTGCAGACCTCAACAATTTTATCAATATTCAGATAAGATTCTGCTGAAGGAGGTGGTCCAACACATACTGCTTCATCAGCATATTTAACATGGGGAGAAGTTCTGTCTGCTTCTGAAAATATAGCCACTGTAGCAATTCCCATTTCCTTGGCAGAGCGCATGACTCTTAGTGCTATTTCCCCTCTATTAGCAATTAAAATCTTTTTCATGTGTTAAATATAGTATTAAAAAAAAAGCAGCTAAAAAGCTGCTTAATATTTTTTAGTGTTTCACTAAGCAAGAACTTCCTTAACCTTGTCGGCCGCTTCTTGTAAAAGTACAACAGAAATAACTTTCAAACCGCTATCGTCAATAAGTTGTTTGGCTTGTATAGCGTTAGTTCCTTGTAAACGAACAATGATAGGAATGTTTACTTCTCCAATGTTTTTGTAAGCGTCTACAATTCCTTGAGCTACTCTATCACAACGTACAATACCACCAAAGATATTTACTAAAATAGCTTTAACTGAACTGTCTTTCATGATTATTCTAAAGGCCTGTTCAACACGCGCAGCATCGGCAGTTCCGCCAACATCTAAAAAGTTTGCTGGATTTCCTCCAGCTTGTTTGATGATATCCATAGTTGCCATGGCCAAACCAGCACCGTTTACCATACAGCCTACATTGCCGTCTAGTTTCACGAAATTCAGACCGTATTCATCAGCTTCTACTTCTGTTGGGTCTTCTTCTCTTTTATCTCTTAATTCAACAAAATCTTTGTGTCTGAACAATGCGTTACCATCTAGGGCAACCTTTGAATCTACTGCTAAAATCTTATCGTCAGACGTTTTTAAAACCGGATTGATTTCAAATAAAGAAGCATCGATACCATCATAAGCAGAATACAAAGCAGAAACGAATTTTGTCATTTCTTTAAAAGCCGTACCGCTTAAGCCCAAGTTGAAAGCAATTTTTCTGCACTGAAAACCTTGAAGACCTACTTTAGGATCTATTTCTTCAGTAAAGATTAGGTGAGGTGTTTTTTCAGCCACTTCTTCTATATCCATTCCGCCCTCAGTAGAATACATTATCATATTTCTTCCTGTTGAACGGTTCAATAAAACAGACATGTAAAACTCTGAAGTTTCACTCTCTCCTGGATAATAAACGTCTTCAGCTATAAGTACTTGATGTACTGTTTTACCTTCGGCAGACGTTTGAGGTGTAACCAATTGCATGCCTAAAATTTCGTCAGAAATGGACTTTACTTGATCTAGTGATTTAGCTAATTTTACGCCACCGCCTTTACCACGGCCACCTGCATGAATTTGTGCTTTTACTACCCACCAAGAAGTACCAGTAGTTTCGTTTAATTTTTTTGCAGCTTCTACCGCCTCTTCTGGGGTGGACGCCACTATACCGTTTTGAATACGTACTCCAAAACTATTTAAGATTTCTTTACCTTGATATTCGTGTAAGTTCATTGAGAAAAATTTTGTTGCGCAAAACTAAGTTAATGTTTGGAAATATGAAATTTTAAACGTCCATTATTTAGTAAATTTGCCCCTAATTATTAACAACTTTAAATGAAGTATCTCTTAATTATTTCTTTTTTCATATCATCACATGTTTTTGCTCAAAAGAAAGAGTACACCATTTCAAGAGTTAATACCCCTCCCATTATTGATGGTAACATTAAAGATGGAATTTGGAAATCTATTCCATTTACTGGAAATTTCATTCAATATACTCCCGAAAACGGAAAGCCAATTGCAGAAAAGTTCAATACACAATGGAAAGCCGTTTACGATAATCAAGCGGTTTATTTTGCGGTCTTTATGATGGACCCTAATCCCGATAGCATCATGACGCAATTGAGAAAAAGAGATGCTGTAAGCGGAAGCAATAACGATGAAATCAAAATAAGAATTAATCCCTACATGGATGGTCAGACAGATTTTGTATTCTCACTGAGCCCACAAGGTGTTCAGCAAGATGAAAAATCATCATCAGAATACAACGAAATTAATTGGGATATGGTTTGGTTTTCTGAAACGTCAGTAGATGCTGAAGGCTGGTACGCTGAATTTAAAATTCCATATTCTGCCTTACGTTTCCCTAAACAAAAGGTGCAAGATTGGAGCTTCAACGTATTGCGACACATACGAAGGTATAGAGAAACTTTTTCGTGGAATACAATTGACCTCACAAACGACAACATTAGTTCACAAGCTGGAATTATCAGAGGATTTGAAGATATTGAACCGCCTCTGCGCTTATCGTTTTTTCCTTACATTTCGTCCTACGCCACACATTATGAAAATGAAATAGACTTTAGTTTAAATGGTGGTATGGATTTAAAATACGGGATTAATGAAAGTTTTACGCTTGACATGACTCTGATACCGGACTTTGGACAAGTTGGATTTGACAACCAAGTTTTGAACCTCTCTCCCTTTGAGGTTCAATACAATGAAAAACGATCATTTTTCACTGAAGGAACTGAGCTATTTAGTAAAAGCGGCTTGTTTTATTCAAGACGAATCAGCGATCAACTTATTAACGCTTCCAAAGTAACGGGCAAGACCAAAAACAATTTAGGCATTGGCGTATTAAATGCTGTAACAAACGAAACGGATGACAAGCCGCTTAGTAACTACAACATTGTAACACTTGATCAATCGTTAAAAAACAATTCTTACCTATCGTTAACAAACACAAACGTTTATCGACAGAATAAAGATTATGCCAACGTTACTGGCTTAAATACTGCCATAAAAAACAAAGAAAACAGCTTACAAACTAGAGGTTCCATAAAGTTAAGTCAGAAAAAAGAAAGTGAAGATAAAACTGTAGGATTTGCATCTTATGCAGAAGTTGCCAAAATATCTGGAAATTTTCAGTATTACCTTTCTAATAACATCGAATCGGACACCTATGACCATAATGATATGGGCTTCTTGTATAATAATAACGAGTTTTCCAATTATGCCGGTATTTCTTACACCATTTCAGAACCTACCAAATACCTCGTAGACTTTGATGCTTATCTTAAAACATCCTACAAGCAATTGTACAACCCTTTATTGTTCGTAAGTTGGGAAATAGACGCAAAGCAAGTGTCTACTTTCAAAAATTACCTCACTTGGGGACTTTCCACCCAACTCAATCTGAAAGAAAAAAACGATTACTTTGAATCTCGAACAACAATTGACGATGTTTTTAAAGTATCCGAATCTTACACTGTTCGCACCTTCTTTTCCAGTGATTACAGAAAGCGCATTGCTTTAGATGTTAGTTTTGGAGGTGGTGAAGCACCACTATATAATGAAAAAACCCACTTCTTTCGTTTATCACCACGAATACGTGTAAACGATAAATTCTTCATGTATTACGTCTTTTCTACTGAAACTGTTGAAAATGAATCGGGATACATAACCACCAATAACGATAAGCCTATTTTCTCTATAAGAAACAAACAATTTTTTACTAACGTAATAAGCGGTCAGTATGTGCTAAATACTAAAATGAGCTTTGATTTTAAATTTAGGCACCATTGGGAACAAGTAAAAAACTACTCCTTTCATGAGCTTGATGAAAATGGCTATTTGGCTTATTCAGACTACAACGAAAACAAAGACGTGAACTTTAACGCATGGAACATTGACTTGAATTTCAACTATTGGTTTGCACCTGGAAGTGAACTAAGCATAGTTTGGAAAAATGCTATTTTAACCCAAAGTGATCAGGTACTAAGCTATTATAATGATAATTTAGAGGCATTGTTGAACAACCCACAAGAGAATAGTTTATCTTTGAGACTCCGATATTATTTAGATTATTCATATTTCAAAAAGAAGTGATACGAGTAAAAAACATTTGTAAAAGCTACGGAGATTTAAGTGTACTTAAGGGAGTAGACCTAAGCATCAAAAGTGGAGAAACCGTTTCAATAGTAGGCGCATCTGGTGCTGGAAAAACAACCCTTTTACAAATTATTGGAACACTTGATAAAGCCGATTCTGGTGAAATTGAAATTGCCAATACCAATCTGAACACTCTAAGCGATAAGCAATTATCCAAGTTTAGAAACGAATCCATAGGCTTTGTCTTTCAATTTCATAATTTGCTTTCAGAGTTTAATGCCTTAGAAAACATTTGCCTTCCGGCTTTCATCAAAGGAGTGCCTAAAGCTGAAGCTGAGAAGAAAGCCAAAGAATTACTGTTAATGCTAAACCTCAAAGACCGCGCTCACCACAAGCCTAATGAATTGTCAGGTGGAGAGCAGCAAAGAATAGCCGTAGCCAGAGCTTTAATCAACAATCCTTCAGTACTTTTGGCCGATGAGCCATCTGGAAATTTAGATTCTAAAAATGCCGAGCAACTTCACGAGATTTTGCTCAATATTAACAAGGAAACGGCCCATACCTGCATTATAGTTACTCATAATAGCGACTTGGCAAATATGGCTGACCGAAAACTAACTATGGTTGATGGGTTAATTTCATAAACCTTATTCCATTTTTTGTATTATATTTGCGCTTTAATGGTATTCTTGTACTCTTCTTTTTTGTACGCCTTAGCTCTAGTAGCTGTCCCCATTATTATCCATTTATTTAACTTCAGGAAATTCAAAACAGTATATTTTAGCAATGTACAGTTTCTAAAATCTGTTAAAGAAAAAACAAAATCACAATCTCAGCTCAAGCATCTTCTCATTTTATTATCGAGAATACTCACAATTGCTTTTATTGTATTTGCCTTTGCACAACCCTATCTTAAAAGTGAAGATTCGGATGATGTAGCCAAAAAACATGCCGTTAGTGTGTACATTGACAATTCCTTTAGCATGGATGCTGAAAACGAGTCTGGTAGACTACTACAAGCTGCAAAACAACAGGCCAGTGCTATTTTCGATGCCTACTCCCCAAACGACGACTTTTACTTTTCTGACAACGACTTTAGGCCTATACATCAAAGAAAATTAGCCAAAGAGCAATTGTTGGAAGAAATAAATGCTATTGAAAGCAGTGCCAAACTAAATTCACTAAATCAAGTTTTTAAACGGCAAAAATACAGTCTTGAAAACAGCACGGCTGAGAAAAAAGACATTTACATTATCTCTGACTTTCAAAAAACAATTGCTGATCTGGATATAGAAAATGCAGACTCTACCTACTCCATTCGACTGATTCAAACTAAACCGTATGACAATGGAAACGTCTATATTGATAGCTGTTGGTTAGACAAGCCAAATCCTCAAGCAAAAAGTAACATTACCCTTTATGCTAGATTAAAAGCACACAATATTGAAGAAAGAGATGTTAGTATTAAGTTGTCCATTGACAATCAACAACGCGCCATTGCTAATACTAACTTACAAGATGAAAGTATAGTCCAGTTAAATTTCACTGTCAATAAAACCTCATGGCACAACGGTACGCTAAGCTTACAAGATTACCCTATTACCTTTGACGATGAATTTCATTTTAGTTTTGAGATAAAGCCCCAAATTAATGTACAACACATTTATGACAAAAAGGCTCACCCTTCTCTAGTAAAGTTATTTAACGAAGACAACTATTTCAATTACAGTTCTCAAAATATTAACCAAATCAATTTCACTGATTTATCCCAAAATCAACTGATAATTTTAGAAGGTATTACAACCCTCTCCTCAGGTTTAAAACAAAGCCTGCTAAATGCCTTAGAAGATGGACAAAGCGTATTGGTTTTCCCAACCAAAGACATTGACCTTGACAGCTACAAGTCCTTTTCGACTGATATGGGAATTGACTATTATCAATCTCTAGTAGAAACAGAAACTGCTATAAGTAAAATTGACTATCAGAATGCTTTATTTGATGGTGTATTTGAACGCTTTGAGGAACGCTTAAACTTTCCAAAAGTGGACAGTTACTTTTCACTGAGTCAGTTAAACAATACCAACGGCAGCTCACTACTTACTTTTGATAATAAATCCCACTTTTTGAGCGAATACAAAGTTGGAGAAGGCACAATCTACCTTTCTGCTGTAGGACTAGATAAGTCTTTTAGTAATTTTAGTAAACATGCCCTCTTTGTACCTATTCTGTATAATATCGCTTCTTACTCTGGTGGAAAACAACAATTGTACTATACCGTAGGCGATGAAAGTATTCCACTAATCAACAGTGGCTTTAGCAAACCCTTCAGCATACAACAAGGTGAATTTGAGTGCATTCCAAATGCACGTGATAAAAGTCTTTTTCTGGCCAATCAAATTACCAGTGCTGGTCATTATAATTTATTTGATAATGATAAAGTCCTTATCAGTCAATTGGCCTTTAATTACGACCGCTTGGAAAGCCCTTTAACTACTTTAGAAAATGACGACTTGACTGCATTAAGTCAACGGTTCAGTAATATTTTATTAATTGATAAAAACAGCGATACCATAAGCAGCTATTTAAAAACCCTAAATACGGGTACTCCTCTCTGGATATACTGCATTGTGTTAGCGCTTTTGTTTTTGATTATCGAAACCCTATTAATCCGACTATTATGAGCATTTTATTCAAATCCGTAAAAGTAATCGACTCACAATCATCATTTAACAACAAAGTGGTGGACGTGCTAGTGAAAAATGGCAAAATAGAATCCATTAAATCATCTATCAAATCAGAAAATGGGTGTAAAGTTGTAGAAGGCAAAAACCTTCACCTTTCCTCAGGACTGTTTGATATGCAAGTGAATTTTAGAGATCCTGGTTTCGACTGGAAGGAAGATTTAAATAGCGGAGTCAAAGCCTCTTCAAAAGGTGGCTTTACAGCAGTATTGTACATGCCCTCTAACCTACCCAGCACCGATACGAAAGTCCAAGTTGAGTATATTTTAAACAATACCAAAAACGCTCTAGTAGATATAGTCCCTGCTGGGAATATTACCAAAGAAAATAAGGGGCACGAATTGACCGAAATGTTTGAAATGAATCAAGCTGGTGCAAAAGCCTTTACTGACGACCGAAGAAGTGTCCAAAAAACCGATATTATGAAGTTGGCTCTCCTTTACACTAAAAATTTTGGTGGATTAGTAATGAATCAGCCTAACGATTCGACCATAAGTGCAGGTGGCAAAATGAACGAAGGTGTATGCAGCACTACACTAGGCCTAAAAGGAATACCTGCTCTGGCTGAAGAAGTAATGCTTTCTAGAGATATAGAACTAGCAGAATATACTGGTGGCAGACTACACGCTAACAGAATATCCACAGCAAAGAGTGTGGAAATGGTTCGTGCTGCTAAAAAACGTGGAGTGGACATAAGCTGCGATGTGGCAATACACAACCTAATACTGAAAGATGATGAATGTAAGACGTTTGACAGCAATTTCAAGGTCTTTCCACCACTACGAACAGGAAGTGACATAAAAGCGCTTAAAAAGGGCTTAAAGGACGGCACCATTGATGCCATTTGCTCAGACCATTGCCCAGAAGATGTTGAACATAAGGTACTGACTTTTGACCATGCGAATTTTGGAATTATTGGCACACAAACCGCTTTCCCACTGGCTTGTGAACTAGAGAAAGAACTAGGCTTAGAGACCATTATTAATGCATTCTCAACAAACCCAAGAACACTATTAGGCATCGAAAATACAACTATTGAAGAAGGACAAAAAGCAAACCTCTGCTGCTTCTCCATGGGTAATGAATGGGTATTTGACGAAAATGAAGTGGCTTCCAAATCTAAGAACAGTCCCTTTATTGGAAAACGCTTTACAACTAAAGTATTAGGAACAGTAAACGGAAAACAATCTAGCTTCTAAAAATCTATTTGTAAACCGTCGTAGGCAATCTGAACGTGATTAGGAAGTTCTTGACACACCTCTTCGTGCTTGCCCAACAGGTGGCTAATGTGTGTAAAATAAATGCGCTCTGCCCCAGTGCTTTTACCAACCTCCAAAGCCTCTTCTAAGGTAAAATGAGAAAGGTGTTTTTCTTTTCTTAAAGCATTAATAACTAGTATTTTACAACCTTTTACCTTTTCAAATTGTTTATCATTTATAAAATTAGCATCGGTGATGTAAACGAGGTCTTTAATACGGTATCCAAAGACGGTCATTTTATAGTGCAATACCTCTATGGTTTGAAAGGAAATGTCGCCAATGCTAAATTGCGATTCTGCTTCTATGGTGTTAAAGAATACTTTTGGAATTCCAGGGTAAGTATTGGCCGCAAAGACATAATGAAATTCTTTTTTTAAAGCCTCCTGTACCCTTTCAGAGGCATAAATGGGTATATCGCTTTTGTATTTAAAATTAAAGGCTCTAACGTCATCCATACCGGCAACATGGTCTTTATGCTCGTGAGTATATACCAAAGCATCTACTTTTTTTACCTTGTTGTTGAGCATTTGCTGGCGAAAATCAGGACCAGTATCAATAACTACTGCTGTGCTATCGCTTTGAATGAGCACCGATGAACGCAAGCGTTTATCCTTTGAATCTACTGAAACACAGACCGAACAATCGCAAGCTATAACCGGAACACCCTGAGAAGTGCCTGTGCCCAAAAACGTTAATTTCATCTTCATTAAAAATTTTACCAAAAATAAGATTAATATAGTTGCTATTTCACGGACAGTTTTTACTTTTGTTAAAAGTATCTGATAATGACAAAACCGGTAATACTATCACCCACCCAAAAGGCTCTTCAAATAAATTTGGACAGTGCTATCTACGGAACCTTTGCTGAAATTGGTGCAGGACAAGAAGTCGTAAGGCATTTTTTTAGAGCTGGTGGTGCTTCTGGAACCATCGCTAAAACCATGTCGGCTTATGACAAAGACTTTAGTGATGCTATCTATGGCAAAGAGGTTGATGGCAGATACGTTTCAAAATCTAGATTAAAAAAGATACTTAAGCAAGAATATGGGCTTATAGAAAGCCGATTAAATCGAGAGGAGCATCCTGATAAAAAATACTTTTCTTTTGCCAACACCCTAGCCACCATCAACTACACCAAGACGGTGAAAGGACACGGCTGGATGGGTTGTCGCTTTCAAACTTCTGCTGATGGCGGCTACAATGAGGTAATTTTTCACGTTCGCCTCAATGATTCTGATGCCAAATTACAACAAGAAACCATTGGGGTAATGGGAACCAATCTCATTTACGCTTGTTTTAACCATTACAAAGAACCAAAGACCTTTATAAAATCGTTGTACGACAACCTTACTAGAGACAATTTGGAGTTAGACATGATACACATGGAAGGTCCAGATTTTGAAAATGTGGATAATAGACTGCTCAGCCTTACTCTAGTAAAAGAAGGCATGACGGATGCCGTTATTTTTGGCCCTGATGGTAAAAACCAACAGCCTTCGGACGTACTTTACAAGAAAAATATACTGACAATCAGAGGGAGTTTCCGCCCCGTTACCAAAGTAAATTTGGATATGATGGAAAACGGCTATAAAGCCTTTATTGAAGAAAATAAAGTAGAAAAAGACAACGTACAATTGCTTTTTGAAATCACCCTATCGAATCTGAAAATGGAAGGTGATATTGACGAAAAAGATTTCTTAGATAGAGCCGACATTTTATGTTCTTTAGGACATTCAGTGTTGATATCTAATTATAAACAATACTATAAACTTATTGAGTATTTCTCAAATTACACCAAAGCACGTATGGGCCTTATCATTGGCGTAAATAACCTTTTGGAAATATTTGACGATAAGTATTACCGCAATCTGAATGGGGGTATATTAGAAGCCTTTGGAATACTCTTTACCAGAGATTTGAAAATTTACCTCTACCCTTACCAAGCAGAAGCGAGTGATGAACTTCTCTACAGCAAAAACATCCCTATTCACCGCCGATTGAGGCCTTTATACGATTACCTCCTTAAAAATGGCAAGATAAAAGACTTGAAATTTAATGCGTCCGTCTTGCAGATATTTTCCAGAGATATCCTGAATAAGATCAAGAAGAAAAAAGACGGCTGGGAAGAAGGAGTACCTGATGGTGTAAGTGAAATTATACTAGATAAAAAACTCTTTGGGGTTAAGTAATTTAGTTCTTAGCCAATGCTTCTTTTAGCACGAGCAAAGATGCTCGTGGTAGCGGGGGAAATATTCTATTTATTTTTACGTCGATATTGAGGAGGATATTGTAACCTAAAATTATTTGTTTTATTCATGTTCCATATACTCGAATCTGAAAATAATTTAGAATCCTTACAATTACTAAATAAATTTTTAGCATTTACATTGAAAAACCATCCAATTTTTGCATTGGTAATCATGGGACCAATTTTATTATTCCATGTATCACCATCAAAGGTAATAGCACGATTAAATCTTTCACGTAAATTT
>ENA-OUOG01003440-OUOG01003440.1-marine-metagenome-genome-assembly--contig:-NODE-3440-length-14838-cov-16.633494_pt1 | contig 14838 bp, 14 predicted proteins | sample MGYA00248635_ERZ508505 | MGnify/ENA primary metagenome ERZ508505 (study PRJEB26176, sample SAMN06267871) | marine metagenome | isolation source: Saanich Inlet, British Columbia, Canada | place: Pacific...
ACTCTAGTAGGTACTTCTCAGCTTACCTATTTCACTCAGCGTACCCTCTATGTAGATAACGACTCCTTAACGGAAGACTTACACTTAACCTATTTAGCTACCTCGGGCGAGATAGTTAAACACACAATAACCGCAGGTTTAGCTAACGTCGGTATAAGTATGGTTGGACAATTCCTGTCTAATTCTCACGAAGACTATAGCTTATCTACAGTTAACGGCGGAGGAAGTGGAGGAAGTGGTTCAGGTGCTTAGATTGGTGAGATATTTCGCCCCCCTGCGTAAGTTTAAAATTTTAGGATTTTGCAAACCGAGAGGCGGGGGCATATCTTCACTCAAAACTTACAAAAGAAACCTCTCTAGACACCTTGGCTCGGTTCTAGCGTCGCTTACAGCATCACGTTGGAAGTGTAGCACCCTTTAACGCTATTTGGGTTTCGTGTATATTAAAAACAAAATTATAGATTTTTGTGACTTCGGGGCTTCATTTTCCCTGTTTTCAAATAAAGGCTCTCAATGATTAAACTCATAATTTACCTACTAGAGGAGATACCGTACAGAAGCAAAAATTTAGATATTGCTAGGGGTCGTTACAAGTTCCCCGAGACGTGGAAAGAATTTAGAAGGTACGTAAAGCTAAGAATGAATGGCTAAAGAAATCAGACACGTAAGAGTACAGGTAAGTTCTAACGCTGCTACCTCAATGAGTAAAGGTACAGCGGCGGCTGGTGGGCTCTCTGCATCACTTAAAGGAGTACAGGCTTCGGCTATGGCAGCCACTGGAGGTATTAGGGCTATGACTATGGCGCTTATATCCTCTGGGGTGGGAGCTGTTGTTGTAGCTATAGGAGCGCTTACCGCTGGTATGGTTGCGGTTACCAAAAAATCTATGGACTTTGCTAAGCAGATGAGCGACCTTAAGGCCGTACTAGGCGAGGGCGGAACTGCGGAGGCTATGAGCGACCTAGCAGACGACGCTAAGCGATTAGGAGCACAGACTGCGTTTACGGCTGTACAGGTAGGGGAACTTCAGGTTGAGTTCGCTAAATTAGGTTTTACAAAAGATGAAATCCTAAACGTAACAGAGGCCACTTTGAACTTGGCAGCAGCTGCAGGAACAGACCTGTCAGAGGCAGCTACTGTAGCAGGTTCTACACTTCGTGCTTTTGGTCTAGGTTCTCAAGAGACAGCTAGAGTAGTAGACGTTATGTCTAAGTCGTTCTCTACCTCGTCTCTAGACCTTGAGAAGTTTAAGGAATCTATGAAGCTTGTCGCACCTATCGCTAAGAGCGTGAAAGTGCCTATAGAGGAGGCTTCTGCAGCGTTGGCTGTATTGGCTAATAACGGTCTATCAGGCTCTATGGCGGGAACTCAGCTTAAGCGAATAATGTCCGACCTAGCTCAGAAAACAGGTAAGGACTTTAGCACCTCTATGGAGATTGTTAAGGACAGATTGGCAGGTGCCACCTCAGACGCGGAGAAGCTAGCTATCGCTAAGGAAATGGTAGGGGACAGAGCCAAGGGTGCGCTCCTTATCCTAGCAGAGCAAACCGAGGTTATGAATGAGCTGACTAAATCCTATGAGAATGCCCAAGGCGCGGCTGCGGAAATGGCAGAGACCAAGCTAGATAACCTGACGGGAGATATAACCAAGTTAAGCTCCGCTTGGGACGGCTTTATGCTTTCGCTAGAGGACGGCGAGGGTATGCTAAACAAGATAGCTAGAGGCGCTGTGAGATTCCTTACATTCTACATAAGTGGGTTTACAAAGGAGCTGCAAGTAGGTGGCGTAGAGTGGGACTTCTATACAGAGGCAGCTAAGATGGGCGCCACAAACACTCTATTGGCTGTTAAGGCATTGGTAGCTAAGTTCGCAGTATTGATGGCTGAGATGAAGTTAGCGGCTGCAGACGTACCACTAGTGGGTGAATTGGTGGACGAGGACAGGGCCAAGGCTCAAGTTAAGAGATACACGGCTGTCTTTGACGGCCTTAAGTCGGCTCTAAAGTCAGGCGGTCAGGATATGGTCAAACTGTACGAGGATTCTAGAAAGAAGGTAGAGGACATACGCAGCGGGGCTCACGCGAAGCAATTAGAAACAGAAGCGTCTGAAAGAGCACTAGCTAACGAGGAGTTTATAGAGGGTGAGGTTAATTCTGACGAAAGCGCTAGAAATAAGATTTTAGAGAATAGAAAGAAATTCCTAGAGAAGCTAACTAAAATGGAGGAAGACGCTGACGACGAAGGCGAAATAGCCAAAATAGAGCGTAAAAGACAGCGACACCTAGCGGAGCTAGATACCCTTAAATATAACGAGGAGCAGAAACGAGAAATAGCCGAAAGAATTAACGCCTACTACGACGAGCTAAGAGAGGAAAAAAAGGCAGATATTATAAAGAAATTTGCTAAGAAGTACGGCGAACTAGACCCAATGGCTAAGCTAGAGGAGCAGAAGGCGGCAGACCTTTTGGAGCTAGAGCAGTTAGAGATTTCCGAGACAGAAAAACAGGAGCTTAGACTTCGCCTAGAGGAATACTACGCAGGTAGACGTAAGCAAATAGAAGACAGACAAGCAGAGGACGTAGCCAAGGCAGAACAGGCTAAGATTGACGCAGCAGAGCGCACACGTCAGGAGCGTATTCGCATGACTTACGATATGCTGGACACTGTGGCTAAGGCGGCAGGTGAGGAGTCTAAAATAGCTAGAGCGGCTCAGGCTATTAAACTCACTATGCAGTTAGCGGAACTCGCTCAGAAAATCAATATAGAGAGACAGAAGTTAATAGCTAGAGCTACAACCGCTCAGGCTGAAGCTTCAATAGACGGAGGTAAAGCAGGGGTAGCTGTTGCTACAGGTATGGCTGAAAGTGCTAAGGTCGGTTTCCCCGCTAACTTGTTAACTATAGCGGCTTACGCTGCTCAGGCAGTGGGGTTAATATCTGCATTCAAACAGTCTAAGAAAAAGCTAGACGCTACCACAGGCTCGGCAGGTGGTGGTAGTTCTACAGGTACGCTATCCTCTGTTAACTTCGGGGGCAGTAGCTCAGCACCTAGCTTTAATGTACTAGGACAAACTAGCGCAGGCGAGAACATGATAGCAAACGCAATAGGCAACGCTAATAGCACACCTGTTAGAGCTTACGTAGTGGAGAACGAGGTAACAAGCGCACAGCAGTTAGCACGTAACGCAGCTATAAGCGCCTCTATGGGTTAAACTGTTTTTAATAAAAGAGAATAATATGAGACTTTACGAAATGCTAATAGACGAGGAGCAGGAACTTTCAGGGGTTAATGCTCTTAGCCTTGTAGAAAATCCAGCTATTCAGTCCGATTGGATAGCGCTCTCCGACGAGAAAAAGGTTCTACTAGCAAAAGTTAGCGAAGATAAACAGATTCTAATGGGGGCGGCTTTGATTCCCGACAAACCTATTTATAGAAATCAAAACGGCGAGGAGTTTTATATTTACTTCTCTAAAGAGACTGTAGCTAAGGCTGCGGAAATGTTCTTTAAGCGTCACAACCAAAACAACGCCACACTAGAGCACGAAAGCCCACTAGAGGGAATGACTGTCTTTGAGTCATGGATAGTTAATAACCCCGAAATGGACAAGTCTAGAGCTTATGGATTAGACGTTCCCGAGGGTACTTGGGTTGTATCTATGAAGGTAGACGACGCTAACATTTGGAACGACTTCGTAAAGAATAATAAAGTATTTGGGTTTTCAATCGAGGGGCAATTTGCTACAGCTGTAGCTAAGGAAAACTACGATAGCAACCTGTCAGACCAGCAGCTAGAAAAGCTACTTACAGACGTTGCAGACATTCTTTTAGAATACCAAAAGCACGAACTAGAAACCTATAACGATTACCCCGAGTCTGCCGTTAATAACGCTAAAAAGGTCATCAAGTGGAAAGAGGAGCACGGAGACGAGGTTAACGGAATGACTCAGATAGGCTGGACACGTGCAAACCAACTAGCAAAGAAGGAAAAACTAAGCCGCTCTACTATTGCCCGTATGGCTTCCTTTAAGCGTCACGAAAAGAACGCAGAGATAAACCCTGAGTACGAGGCGACACCTTGGAAAGACGCAGGTTACGTAGCTTGGCTCGGCTGGGGTGGTGCTTCGGGTGTTAATTGGGCTATCAATAAGCTAAAAACTATTGACGGAGAATGAGGATAATAAGAGCTAAATACCCGAAGGTAGGGAGCAAGTATGTAGACTACCAAGGAATAGGCTCTCTGTATGGTGGAAACCATGAGAGCACCGTAGAGAACAATAACGAGGAAAGAACAGACCACTATAACATGAATCACACGGCGTTTACAGACGACTTTTCGCCTTCATTTGACTAACTATGACTAGCAACCAATTAAAGACCCAACTAGACAGCCTTTTCGCTGACAATTCTACAGGACAAATTTCAGCGGCAGACCTAAGAGAGGTAACTTCTGAGCTGCTTACTAAAGTAGGCGGCATGGCTTATTATGAGAATACCCTAGGCGATGTTAACGTAACAGGCGGCTCTACTTCTGTGGTTCACTTTGACGGGCTAGGGGCTAACACTTATAGAGGAGCTGAGCCTTACTATATCACAGAGAACCCTGTAGACAGTGACAGATTTAGCTTTGCTCAAATACCAGCCTTTTCTGTAGTTCACTTTAGAATGAATCTAGACCTCTCTACAACGGCAAACAATCAGACCGTTAAAATAATTGCTAGAGGTTACACCCCCGAGGGGACTCAGGTCTTAGAAGTGACTGTAGCAGAGGCTACCTATAAAGCTATCGGAGACTATAATTATAACGCTCACTTCATGGCTTTTAATAACCCCGTCGTAGAGGGTGGATATTTGCAGCTTTTAGCTACCTCGGCAGAGGATTGTTCGGTAGATTTCAAGAACGCCCTAGTTAGATACGCAGGTTAGATTTATAACACTTTGTTATATTTATCACAAAAACGCTAAAAAACTGTTTTTAACAAAACTACATTTATGAATGCAAAAGAGACCCTAAAGAAGCTATACGAGGCTATAGGCGGCACGTTAGAGAACGAAGCAACTGTAGAAACTGTAGCAGAAGCTCCAAAGGAGCAAGAGGTAGCGCCCGAGGCAGTAGCTGAGGAAACACCTAAAGAGACCCCTGAAGCAGCTCCTGAAGCTGTGGAAGCACCCGAGGCAGTAGCCGAGGAAGTAAAGGAGGAAGCTAAAGAGGAAGTAGCGCCCGAAGCAGTGGCTGAGGAAGCTCCAAAATCTGAGGCTAGAGTAGAGGAGCTAGAGAGACAACTCTCAGAGCTTAGAGACATTTTAAAGAACGCCTTCGCTCAGGAAGCGGCAGCTGAGGTAACTCCAGAGCCTGAAGTAGCGAAGGAAGAACCCAAAGGTCTTACTCATTCCCCCGAAAAAGCCGTAGAGAAAAAGCTCCCTAAGCAGAACAAAAACAGCGGGGGTATTCAGTCGGCGGTTTACAAGTACATGAACAATAAATAAATAAATATCTAAATTTTTGTAATTATGGCTACTACTACTAGCATTACAACTACTTACGCAGGTGAGAAGGCAGCAGGTTTTATTTCTGCGGCTCTTTTGTCAGCTCCAACCTTGGACAAGGGCGGCGTTACTATCAAACCTAACGTAAAGTACAAGCAGGTTATGCAAAAGTTAGCTGTTGGCGACGTTATCGCTAACGCTTCTTGTGATTTCACTGCTACCTCGTCTGTAACTCTTACTGAGCGTTACTTACAACCTGAAGACTTCCAAGTAAATTTGGAGCTTTGTAAAAAAGACTTCGAGAGCGATTGGCTGAGCTTGGAGCAAGGCTTTAGCTCTTTCGACGAGCTTCCTCGTTCTTTCGCTGAGTACCTAATTGGTCACGTAGCGGCTAAGGTTGCTGCTAAAATGGAGGTTAACATTTGGAACGGTGCTGACGCTAACGCTGGTGAGTTCGACGGTTTCGTAGCTTTGGCTGCTGCTGACGCTGACGTAATCGACGTAACAGGCTCTGCTATCACTGCTTCTAACGTAATCGCTGAGCTAGGCGACGTGGTAGACGCTATTCCTTCTACTATCTACGGCTCTGAGGACTTGCATATTTACATTTCTCAGGCAGATGCTCGTAGCTACGTTCGTGCTCAGGCTGCACTAGGCTACAAAGACCTTTACCATGTAGGTCAGACTGCTATGGACTTCGAAGGCGTTAAGCTTTTCGTAGCTAACGGTTTGAACAGCGGACAAATGGTAGCGGCTGAAAAGTCTAACCTCATGTTCGGTACAGGTTTGCTAAATGACATGAACGAGGTAAAATTGATTGACCTCGCAGACATCGACGGCAGCCAAAATGTACGTGTAGTAATGCGCTTCTCAGCAGGTGTTAACTACGCTATCGGTTCTGAAATCGTTTTACGTCAGAACGTCTAACAGAGTATAATATAGGGGAGTCGTCGGGGGGCGGCTCTCCCATACTCTAACTACTAACTAATTAAAGACTTAAATAATGGCTTGTAATATCACAGCGGGACGTTTAGAGGGGTGTAAGGATTCTGTAGGGGGTTTGAACGCTATCTACTTCGTGAATTACGGCGATATGGGAGACTTGACAGTAACTGACGAGACGGTAACAGGAATTTCTGCTACTACTCCTTCGGCTTTCAAGTACGACCTTCGCGGTACTTCAGCATTTGACCAAACTCTAACCAGCTCTCGAGACAACGGTACTACCTACTCAGAACAGACTCTGGTAGTCTCTTTAAAGAAGCAGGACGCTACTACCCACAAAGAAGTTAAGCTTTTGGCTTACGGTCGCCCACAGATTCTTATTGAAGACAATAACGGCAAAGTGTGGCTAATGGGTGAGGAGTTCGGCTCAGAAATGACAGCTACAGCTGCTACAGGTGCTGCTATGGGGGATAAGAACGGCTACGAGTTAACTTTCGTTGCTATGGAAAAAGGGTTTGCTAAAGAATTTACGGCAGACATTGACGCTACATTCTCTGTAACAGTAGGGGTTTAATACACTCAAATTGAATGACTTAGAGCCTCGGGGGATTCCTCGGGGCTTTTTTTTGCAAAATTTTTCTAAAAAAGTTTGGTAGTTTAAAAAGTCGCCGTATATTTGTCTCAACAAACAAACAAACAAAATGAAATACTACATTACAAACTTCAAAAACACTAAGACGGGATTTACCGTAATGTCAGAAATATTCTTCCACGAGCACATAGCTAAGGATTGGGTAGCTCAGGTAGAAAAGGAGAGCAAAGGATTTCTAGAGGGCTTCATCACAACGAGCCGCTAAAAAAAAATAAAACTAAATAAACTGTTTTTAATAAAACCACTATGAACGCAGCACAGCAAATTTGGAAAGCATACCAAGCAAAGGGAGCGACTAATTCAGCTATCGAAATGTTAGCGCTGGAAATCTTAAACGACGACGACTACTTTCACTCATTCCTAGACGACTACGAAGCACACAGCGAGTACATGGACGAGGCTAGAGCAGAGTTCGAGAACGAGGTAGCTAATACTGAAATAGAAATCTCTAACAAGTACAACGTACAGGAACTAACTCAGGACTTATTTAACGCTATTGTAAAAGACTTTGAGGAGGTCTACGGATTCATTACACCTAGAGCCTGTTTTGACATTAGCTACGACCTAAACGACTTATTTAACTTAAACCTAGTAGAACAGTGTTTTATATCTTAACAACGCCTGACGGTTTCTCTGCCACCTTTGACACTATCGAGGAGGCTAGAGACTACCGAGACCGAAATAAGCTCATAGGAGCTGTTATAACGGTTAAACGTACTATTTGATAGTGTTTTGTTTTAGTTTGATTGAGAGAGCACCCTTCGGGGTGTTTTCTTGTTTTTAAGAAAAGGGTTTTATATGAACTACGTTAACATAGCGGCGACCACTCCCCAGCAACTACAGGTGAACGTCAACCTAGACGGAACACTAGCGGAAACTGCGTCTATTTCTTGGGTTATTACTCAGGAAGGAAACGACGACAGCCTAGGGAGTATCGACACGCCTGTAGGTGATAGCTTAGTAACGGATAACGGCTACTACCAAACGCTAACGCTAGACCTTTACGGAGAGGGAGTGAGTGAGCTAATGCAGGACGAAACTCAATACTTCATTGAGGGCGTTTCTAACGGCGTTACTGTATATAAGGGCAAGTTAGTTACCACCTCACAGGAGTTAAGCGATTACAGCGTAAATAACAACGAATACGACACGTACTACGTGCCTAATAACTTTACAATTCTAGACTAATGAATTTATCTATTATGAATCTGTCTGAGGTTCACCGACCGAAGGCGATAGAGGAGAAGACTAAAGACTTCGTACAGTATGGCGAAGACAATAACTACTACCAAGTCCTCATAGACGCCTACTTAGACTCGGCTACAAACAACGCCTCTATAAAAGGTATTGCAGACCTTATTTACGGGAAGGGTATCTCAATCGAGGGGCTAGAAATTGACTCAGACGAGGTTAAGGCTTTGCGTGACGTAATCGGTCACCGCTGCCTCAGAAAAATAGTCCTAGAGCGCAAAATGTTAGGACAGGCTGCTATGCAGGTTATTTATGACCGTGAAGGAGGCAACAGAAAGGTAGCTAAAATTAAGCACTTCCCTATACACACTCTCAGACCTGAGAAGATGAACGAGGACGGTATAATTGAAGCATACTACTACCACCCTAATTGGGCAGAGTACAAGCGCACAGACGTACTGAAAAGGATTCCTACATTCGGCAACTCTAAAGAGTCTGTAGAGTTAATGATTGTAAAGCCATACGTAGCTGGTTATTCTTACTTTTCTCCTGTAGACTACAGCGGTGCACTTCCTTACGCTGAGCTAGAGTCTGAAATTTCGGACTACCTACTTAACGACACTAGAAACGGTTTCAGCGGCACAAAGGTTATAAACTTTAATAACGGAGTACCAAGCGCAGAGGAGCGAGACCTAATTACTAGAGACGTAAAAGCTAAGCTAACAGGAGCTAGAGGACAAAAGGTTATTGTAGCCTTTAACGAGGACGCTGAGTCTAAAACAACCGTAGAGGACATTAGCTTAAACGACGCTCCTAGCCACTACGAATACCTAGCAGCTGAGGCAGCTCATAAAATCCTAGTAGGACACCGAGTAACCTCTCCGCTTTTGTTGGGTATCAAAGACTCTAAGAACGGATTTAGCTCTAACGCTGACGAAATCCTAACAGCTTCGCAGCTATTTAACTCTACCGTAATTTTCAACTATCAGGACGAGCTTCTAGACCACATAGAGGATATTTTAGAGGTAAACGGAGAAGTACCCGCTCTCATGTTCGTAACGTCTCAGCCTATCGAGTTCTCTGAGGAGAATCAGGAGGCAGACACGAAAGAGGAAGTAGTAGAGAAACCCGAGGAGGAAATCGAAGCGCCTGAAGCAAACGAGGAAGACCAAAAGGAGCAGAATTTATCCGTAAATTTTAACCCCGAGGAGCAGCTAGAGTGGCTCACCTACCTCGCTAAAAAAGGTGAAACTGAGGAGGACTTAATGGAGGGCTACGAGTTAGTCCATGCTACAATAGACGAGGGCGAACTAGAGGGCGAAGATTGGGAAAGTATGCTTAACGAGCAGGTCGAGCTTTCGCTGTCAGGTTACGCACCAGCTGACAAGCGCTTTAAGAAGTCTGTACAGGACAATAAATGGGTAAAGGTACGCTACGCCTATGTGCAGGGTTCACGTAAACACGGAAGCTCTAACACAGGCAAAAAGCAGCGTAGATTTTGCGTGGCTATGGAGTCGGCTAAACGACTATACCGTAAGGAGGATATTCTACAAATGCAAAAGGACGGAGTAAACTCTGAGCTAGGTCACAATAAACAACCGTACTCTGTATGGAGGCATAAAGGAGGTGTAAATTGTCACCACAAATGGGAGCGACGTATTTACATTAAGAGAGAGAAACTAGACGGTACTCCGTGGGGCGGTGGAGCTATGAATGGGGTTAAAAAGGCTACTATTGCGGAAGCACGTAAGAAGCACTTCAACCCAAATAGCGGACGCTTTAAGAACGACCGACGAGTAGCAGAGGCGCAAATAGACAGAGCCGACAAAGGACACCACCCTAACTATAGAGGCGGAAAAGGTAAAAAGAAAAAGTAATAAATACAATGAAAGCACTATTTATAGACCATAAAGACCTAGTAAGGCACACGCCTATTTCGGGTAACCTAGATTTCGATAGGTTGGTTCAATACGTGGAAATAGCTCAGGATATACACATTCAGGGGCTACTAGGAACTCGCCTATACAATAAGCTACAGTCTGACATTTTGGCTAACAGTTTGTCGGGTAATTACGCTACGCTGGTATCTACCTATATTAAGCCTACACTAGCTCAGTACGCACTGCTAGAATACCTTCCTTTTGCTATGTACAGCATTAATAATAAAGGTGTATTTAAGTCAACGGCTGAGAACGCTGAGGTAGTTAATCGCTCAGACATTAACGCTATGACAGAAGCGGCTAGAGACACCGCTCAGCACTACGCTACTAGAATGGTAGACTACTTAGTAAACTACCCCGACCTTTTCCCTGAATACCTTACAAACAATAAGGAGGAAATGAGCCCAAACCGTAGAACTAATTTCGGGGGGTGGAATATATAATAAATGGCTACTTTAACAGGAAAGCAAATAAAGGACTCCTACGACGGACTCCTTAAACTAGACGACAACGCAGAGCTAACCTCTGCTAAGAAAACCGTTACGGACGGTCTAGGAAACGCTACGCCGTTAAGTATCTCAGACACCGAGGTTAAGTCTACAGTAGACCTAGAGGCTTCGGGTTTTAAGACACCAACAGGAACGGCTAACGACTTCCTACTAGCAAACGGAACTACTACCACAATAAGACAGGATAAGGAGTACGTATTTAAGCAGGTGACAGCTACTAACATCTGGAACGTGTACCACGGACTTAATAAACGCCCCTCTGTAACTGTAGTAGACTCAGCGGGTAGCGTGGTAGTAGGGGAGGTTTCCTACGTAGACGCAAATAACGTAACTTTAACCTTTAGTGCTCCGTTTAAAGGAGACGCATATTTTAACTAAAAAATAGTAAGAAATGGCTATTAAATTTGTAACGGATTTAGATATAAATCAGAACGAGCTACAGAACGCAGCTCTCCAAACAGTAGCGACCCTACCTAGCTCTCCTGTCGTCGGTCAGATAGTTAGCCACAATGGGGTAGCTAAAGCTTATAACGGTACTTCATGGGACGACCTAGCTTCAGGGACTACTTACTCGGCAGGTAATGGTATTGCCCTTACGGGTACTACGTTCTCTGTAGCAGGTGGCGACGGTTTGACTCAAGAGGCCTCAGGGCTAAAAGTAGACGGCACTGTAGTACGCACTTCAGGCGCTCAGACAATCGCAGGAGCTAAGACCTTCTCGGACGACGCAATTTTTAACGGTAACCTAACTGTAAACGGGACTACTACAACTGTTAACACTCAAAACTTAACTGTTAGCGATAATATCGTAGTATTAAACCACGACGTAACGGGCACACCTACAGAAAATGCAGGTATAGAGGTAGAGCGTGGAACTGCTCAAAACAGCTTAGTACGTTGGAACGAAACTACCGACCGCTGGGAGTTCACTAACGACGGTGTAAACTACCACAATATCCCACTCTCTAACGAGTACACTAACAACGTAGGAGACATTACAGGGGTTACAGCTGGTAACGGTTTGACGGGTGGCGGAACTTCAGGCTCTGTTACCTTAAACGTCGGAGCTGGTACGGGTATTTCTGTAGCAGCAGACACGGTTTCGTTAAGTCATTTAGGATTCCAAAACCTTAGCGACCCTAACGCAGATAGAATAGCATTCTGGGACGACTCAGCCAACGCTTTCGCATGGTTAACAGCAGGGTCTAACTTGACTATCTCAGGCACGACTATTAGCGCTACAAATACGAACACTCAGCTCTCTCAGGAGCAGGTTCAGGACTACGCAGCTCCGTTACTTACTAACGGCTCACACGATGGGGTTTCTGCTACTTACGTAGACGCATCTAATAGAATAGACATAAAAACTCAGTTTGTTTTAGCTGAGCACGTAGTTAGTTCTTGGGGAGGTGGAACTTATAACCTACAGGGCGGCGTTGTGGGTCAGGACTTCCCTACGTTCACCCCTCAAATTAGCGTATATGAGCAAAGCGGTGCAGACTATATAGAAGTGCATACTAGCGTAGTATATAACGGCGGTACAGGCGAAATGGATATATACCTACCAGCTGGAGATTGGAAAATTGTCTCACACGGTCTAAGAGCTTAATAATTCGGGCGGCTTCGGTCGCCCTAAAACCCCCTTTAAATAATGGCTAATAAAGTAATCACTAACCTAAACGTAGAAGGAGCAGTAGAGACTACCTCGGGTACTGTTTCCTCGGGAGTAGACACACAGTCGGGCGTAGCTTTAACAGTTCCAAAAGGAGCTTATATAAAGTCAGACGACGGAAACTATTTGCGTAACATAATAGGGCTAAATAGCTCTGCTAATATCGAGGTAGGTCAGGGTGGGACTTCTCTTATTTCTGACATTCAGTTAAAGCCTGGCTCTAGTGGTAACGTGTCATTTTTTACTACAGGGTCGGAGAGCTTTAGAGTGGATTCTAGCGGTAGGGTCGGTATGGGGACTACCTCGCCGACTCAGAGGCTAGAGGTTATAGGAACTATAAAGCAAAAGTCAGGAGCGGGTTATACTAACTACGTACAGCAGTCGGTTTCAGAGGCTCAATTAACCTTTTCTACCTTCTCAAATAACCAAACCTCATTTCCTTCAGCTATAAAATTTGCGCCTAATGGTTCTGAAGCTGTTAGAATAGACAATGCTGGTCAGGTTGGTATTGGTACGCCGACACCAAACGCACAGCTAACGGTTGGGGACGGTACTATTAACTCGAATATAAAGACCTTCTTTAGCGACGGAAGTTACACAGAAGTTACAGGCTATGGAATACAGTTCGACAGAGGCTATAGCTACTTAAGACCAACAGCCGACAATACTAAAAACCTGTATATAGGTGCTACTCCGAACACTTGGGCTACAATACAGACAGACGCTACTAGCCATTGGTTCAATAACAACGGAGTAACCAATATGGTTATAGACGCTTACGGCGACGTAGGCATAGGAACTAGTAGCCCTACTAGCTCTAAGTTAAATGTAAAATCTAACGGCTCTACTGATAGCGTAGTTAGAATTGACGGTAACGACGCTAGAGGAGCTTCTCGCTATGCTTTGCAGGTTGTAGACTCTGATACAAACGGTAGGGGGTCGGTTTATGTTAGCAGCTCGTCGGGTGCTTCTGCTATTTTTGAGGGAGGAGATTATATTTCGCATAGTAAATCCACAGATACGAATATAGCTATAGCTGGGAGGGTTAATTCCTACCCTTCGCCTTCTTCAAACTCTAGCTCTATTATCACGACAAGGGACGGCGGGGCATATCCGTTTAATAGCTACGGTCACCTAGTTCTATCGTCTAGGCACGACGCATCTAGAGATATTTTATTTAGAACTAATGACACAGATAGAGCGGTTATACAGGGTGGAGGTAACGTAGGTATTGGAACTACTAGTCCTTCTAGGCGTTTAGATGTAGATGGTATACAAGGGTGGCAACTTTCTAATTTAGAGACTGCATACCTAAACCCAACAGCTACTGGTGCGGACTTTGCATTAAAAGACCAATACAACGCAAACATTGTTAGGCTAGACAGTAGACCAAATGCTGTTTCGTATTTAAATGGTGGCAACGTAGGTATCGGGACTACTAGTCCAGCAAGAGGTTTACACGTTAACGACCACTATATCCGAATTGGTGACGGAACATCAACTACAATTAATCTCGAAGGCTCGGGGAGTTCAGATAAAATTCAGTTTAGAAATAGTGGCGGTTCTTGGTTATCTACCGAAACTAAAGGTATAAATATAGGCGATTTTAACTCTAACCCAAATTATGGGGATATTTTAGTCGGTACATACGACTTCGACGTTTTAGGTGACTCGTTCCAGCCTCTACTAAAAATAAAAAACACAGGTAACGCAGGTATTGGGACTTCAAACCCATCTAACAAATTAGAGGTTAATGAAGCAGGTAGCCTAAAAGCTGGTGGGAAAATACACTTTACAAGCATAGCGAGTGTTTCAGGTGCAGGTATTGTTAACGGTACTGTCATAAAGCTTAATGACGAGCACGACATAGACCTAAATACTTCTTATCACTATGTTATACAAACCACTACAGACGGCACGGGTACTAATTCAGGAGCTAAGTATATAGTGTGGTATGACAGAGATAATACACAGTGGATTTCTAGGTTTGTAAGTCGTTCAGGTAGCGATTCAAATCACCCACAGGTTGGGGTAGATGGAAGCAATGTAAAGTTATTTGACACTCATACAGGTACTTATAATCATAGATATATTGTAACTGCGTATTTAAAAAGCGACCCCGACGGCACACCACATTTTCTAGGAGCTGATTATCATTTTCAGCGTGACTCTAATAATTTATTTTACAACGACGGTAACGTAGGTATTGGGACTACTAGTCCTGCTAAAAAACTTCACGTTGAAGGGTCTGTTTTAATTGACGCATTTAATGCTGGAAACGAGACGGGTATATTTTTTAGAGAAGGTTTTTATAATTACAACGCATCAATTTTAGCCTACGACCATAACGGAGGAGGGACAAGCCCAGACGGTATCTCTGTTAATGGCTATGACGGTGTTTCTTTTTGTACGGGTTCAAATACTCGTAACGAGAGAATGCGTATA
>ENA-OUOG01003441-OUOG01003441.1-marine-metagenome-genome-assembly--contig:-NODE-3441-length-14836-cov-3.472254_pt1 | contig 14836 bp, 13 predicted proteins | sample MGYA00248635_ERZ508505 | MGnify/ENA primary metagenome ERZ508505 (study PRJEB26176, sample SAMN06267871) | marine metagenome | isolation source: Saanich Inlet, British Columbia, Canada | place: Pacific...
ACAAAGCACACATAGACGAAATTGTTCGATTATCAAATAGAAAACCGTTGTTCAAGCAAGGACGATTTATATGTTATTCGGGGAGATTTAGACCCGCTAGGTATACATACTTATACAAGTTAATTAATAATATTGATAAAGACCATTTATGGCTTAAGGTTTCAAAACCTACAGACATGATTAGACCTGTAGAAGAAATAAATGAAATAATGAAGTATCAAGCATATGAACAAAATAGACACGGACGTAAGAGTCATTATCATATAACTGATATACAGAATATGCTCGATCTTTATCAGCAACTTCCTATTAATACCTTTCCTAAAGCAATACAAGAAGAAAATATTAACTATCATCATTTAAAATGGTTTTGGCTTCCAAATCCTGTACACTACAGCCGAGCATTTATTGATATCAGTTGCGAAACATATAACGAACGCGAAGGTGCATATCACAACGATTTGTTTATTACAGAAAAAATATGCAAGCCATTATTTGCAAAGCGTCCATTTATGTGCAGTACTAATCCGGGTCTATACGACGAGCTAAAGAGACTAGGATTTAAAACATTTGAACGCTGGTGGAGTGAAGATTTTTCTAAAGATTTTCATATTAAACTTCATATTGATAAACTTATAAGAACAATAAAATCTATAGACGATATGAATGTAGACGAGTGTAACATTATGTGGAATGAAATGCAAGAAACTCTACAACATAATCAAGACACAATACTTTATTATGCATACCAAGCACCGAGATTATGGATTACTGAATTTAAGAAAGCTAGAGCTAAAAAGCTAGTTTAAAAATCCGCTTATCTGAAGAGTATATTTGTCATTCATTCCTGCATTGGAACTAAGATGTAGATGTTTGCTATCCCACATCCACCCTTCGCCTTGTTTCCAATGAGTACTGTTGTGCCAATTTTTGTCAGCTTCTTGATATTGTAAGAAATGTCCTACTTTCCAATCTTCTAAATAAATGTTTGCACGTACCTTTAACCTAGTATCATCTGGATAGCGTTTATTAATTTGAAAGAAGGTATCTCTATGAATTGGAACAGTATTGCCAGGGGGTTGTAGAATTGTACTAACTGTAATAACTTGCATATTCAATTGGTGCCCTAAGATATCAAAGTCAACTTGTGTATTATCAAACCATAGTTGTCGAATCTTAGTGTTCTTACTTTCATAACTGTCTGGAAAGCCGCCATATTCTTCGTGTACATCAGTTAGTTCATGCACTTGGTGTGCAATACAACTACCTTCGTGTACGCTGTAATCAGCGTTTAAGAAAAAATCAAAATTATAATCTATTTTAATTGGCTTCAGCATAGTAGCTCCATATATATTCTAGTTCAGGAAAGGTAGATGGTGTATCCTGTTTTCTTATTGTATCTAATTGACGAGTTTGATTACAAAGCTCATATAAATTACTTTCGTCTAATTGCTCACTCATCATATAGCTTACTGAATTATTTATAGTATTTCTAACACTGTGTAAATTGTCATTGTAGTTAGCAGCTAGCCATTCTAAATGTTTTTTAAATTTTTCTTCTACTTTTAATTTTAGATGAGGTGGCAATGCTTTGATATTATAAAATTCAGGACTATGTAATATATTTAAAAATAAATCATTTGGACCTATCCAACCTTTTTCGCACCACTGCTGATGTAGGTCAGTAAGTGTAAACACATTTAATATTTGTACTGTAGGTGTAATATTAAATCTTACATGTGGAACTTCTTGCTTAACACGTTGTATGTTTTCTTCTATAGTTTTCCAGATTGTGTCGTGTCGTAAAATTTCAGCACGAGCTCCATATGTATCAACACTTATACTACAAAATACATTGTTGAACTTTTTCCACAATTCTACAATATCTTTATCCTTATAATATAACTGAAGGAAATTGGTATTATATCTAATAAATGTATTATGTAATCCTAGTTCATCGAGCCTAGTTAATATTCTATAATGTTCTTCCATTAGCATAGGTTCGCCGCCTGCGAAATATAATTCTTGCACATGCGGCAAAAATTCGTCTAATCTATCCAATAAACTTGTACTATCTTTAACTGCATGAATAATTGCTCTATCGCCATTTTGATATCTATGATTATCGTATTCACGACTTAATCGCCTTGCATCATTAAACCATTTGCTACTACTAAAATGCCCACACATTCTGCAACGCATATTACATATATTACTAAATCTTATATCCCAATAAACAGGTTTACTATCAAAACTTGCGCCATCATCTGCTGTTGTTTCTAGCAAAGGTTTAACACTATCGTGATATTTTAATATACTAGCTTTGCGTAAACTCCAGTCGCTGCTTTTTTCTTTTTCGTAGCATCCTTGGCATGTTGATAACGGCATGTCTTTTAGCATCCGGCGTCTAGCTTTACGCATTGCTCTACCATTCCATATCTCGTCTAGACTTTTTTCATTTATATTTCCTAACGAAGTATTAAATGGTGCCATACAACACGGTTGCACATCTCCCATTGTGTTAATATGTAAATGATTCCATAGTAGTGGACAATAGTGCTTTGTTGTTTTGTAGATTTCTTCAGGTGATTTATTAAAGTCCATTTGCTTTTTTCCATATTGGCGTCAAATTACCTAATCGAACTTTAGGATGTTTAAAAATATTGTCTTGCAATACTGTGAGTAAATCTTTATGTTGCAAATGTGTATCTTTCCATATACATTTGCTTTCGTACACATCCTTACTCCAGGTGCCCCAATCAGTAACTAAACTGAAATTGATACTACTTGCATTTGGAAATAAATTATCAATTGTTTTGATATACCTTCTCATCTCTTTAAAGTTATCTGTTTGCACTACAAAGTCGTATGCCATAGCAAATTGAGGATAATTTTTTACTTGCGAATCTAAAAACTTACAATTTTCTAATAGTAAATCCCAATTGCCGCCTATTCTAGTTTTTGTTTCGTATGTTTCTTTTGTTCCGGCATCAAAACTTATAGCACAATTTTTTAAATTATTATGTATTTTACTAATACGTTCCCAATTGCGAGGAGTAAACATTACTCCATTAGTTTGTAAATTAACTTCTAAATTAGGAAATAACTCTCCGTCTATTTCTTGCAACATTTCTCTATATATTTTACTAGCAAACGGATCGCCGCTGCCAGTGACATGTATACTAAAAAATCTGTCAGTTGGTGATGTAAACAACATGTCAACTAACTTATCATTTACTATTTTTCTACGGTCATATAATGGGCCTTCAGTAAACAACAATTTATCCACACGACAACTTGGACATTTTAAATTACAGCTTTCGTCGTTGCTAAAATTAATATGTGTAGGTAAGGGAGCAATTGTTGTCGTGGGCGAGTCATCATTTAAAAAAGGCAAATGATCTCCAGCAATCATTGGACAAAATTCGTGTTGGCAATATTTCCAATCACCTGTAAATATTTGTTTACGCAATTCTTGTGCTCGAGGGCCGTTCCATATTTCTTCAAGACTATCAGTGAGTACATTGCCAATAGGATAAGGTAACCAACTAGGACAACACATCCACGCTTTGCCAAACATGTCAACTTCTAACCAAGTATATAGTTTGTTACAATAACGCCCGGATAAATCTTTTTTAGTAGCAGTCATTCCTTTTGTTTCTTTAATCCAGACTGGACCAAATAAAGGATCTAACGTTCTGCCATCCGACAGTTTACTATACGGGCGCGAACTTTCGCTCATCCATTTGCACCATCTTCTATATCAATGAGCTTATTTGAATTGCGAGAAGGGTTGCGGTAGACCGTTTTAAAAAATTTGCTTTGTTGCGGATCGAGAGGATTGGATGCAATTGGAAGATCTAACTCATGCTTTAATGTTTCACCTAATCCCATAATTTCATACGGAAGCATTTCTTCAGTAACTTTACTATATGTTTCTTCCCACATGTTGTTTAGGTATTTAAAATCACGAACATTAACAAAATCCCAATCTGTACACATTGTCTTATATAATCCTTCGCGGGCACCATATATTGCCCAGAGACCATGTTCTACATCAGCGCCTATCATAGTCCAAATATATAAACGATGCAAATTTTTCCAGTGACTCTTCCTAAGTGCCTCTGCATCTGCAACTTTAGTTCCTCTATCTAGCGCCATCTTAACGCCTTCACGAAATCCAGCACGCCATGCTTGCTGTTGTGTAGCATTATTGTACACGTCACTAAAACAACTATTTTGCTGTATATAATTTACATCCCAACAAAAATCTACTTGTGCTTGTTTATTATTTGGATCAGCATTTTCGTGTGTTCGCATCTTTAGAACATACTCTTTTGGCCAACACTTAATACCGCCGTTGCCGTACATAAGATTATTAATAATATTTTGACCACACCAACTTATTACACTGCTTCCTAAAACTTCGTGATCTGCAATATCAATTTCTTGATCTAAAAAACCGTCTCGAATTTTATTATCGCCGTCGATTGTGATAAATCGTTCTGTATCACTTAGTTCGGCGCAGGCTTTATGCGCAGCATCTGATCCTTCTACGCCGTGTACACGTTTTGCCCAAGGTACCTTTTTACACAAGTCTGCATAATTTTCTTCGCAATTGGGCTCATCATATGACAAATATATAATATCATAATCAATTGGTCTAAATTTAGTTGTCATAAGTCACCTCTATGCTGTAGCTTCCAAAAACAGGATTTGTATATATACTTACACCTTTTTTGAGCTGCTGTGTTGATAATTGATGTTCTGCTATTGCATTTTCTAATAATGCATATGCTGGAAAACTAACTGTACTATATAATGCATACGGATTATTTTTTTCAGTTATTATAAACAATAAATTAGATTGATCATTTTCTAAATGTTCAACCAACGAATCATCTGTTTTAAATAGTAAACTGTCTGATGTAATTGTAATTAGCACGTCGGGTGTATTGCTCGTAGTAACTTCTATTAAGTTTGTTTTATTAAAATTATCAAAAGATTTTTTCTTTATATTAAATTTTTTTAATCCATAATCAAAGTATACAAGATAATCATTTAATCTTCCAATGCCTTTTAGTATAGGATCAACAGTTTTTGAATCTATAGCAAAAACTTCGTAACTGGTATTTTCTTGTTTAGGAGAAATTTTATGAATATTTTTTGAAGCTGTATCATAATAAACATAATGTTGTTGATTTTGATCTATATCAATTTTTAATTTTTTTAATAAATCTTCTAAATTAGACATTATGCGTTTCCAACTGTTCTATTACGTTTGCATTTTTTAAAAAATCTTTTTCGGTGTAATGAAAAATATTAGTTTGCTTATAATTTCCTATATACAAATCTAAATTATTAGTGAAATGAGATGATACTAAATTTTGCCATACTGCTCTTGATGATTTCCAATTTTGTATAAAGCTCTTCATATGTACAAATTTAGAAACTGTATTATTTTTATTAGTTACTTGATTTTCTATTCCCATTAGTTTAATAGTCATTGCTATAGCAACATCTAAACTTAATTTATCTTGTTTTTTATTTGGACACAAATCTTGTTGAAATTGATCAAAATGTTTTATTACCATTTCTAGATACGAAAAGAAATTGTGTGTAAACTCTGTACGTTTAAAATAATATAGAGCAGAATAAATGTTTGGAAGATTGTTTTCTGTAAACATCTTCCTGTAATAATCTGATATAATAGGCTCATTTCTATATGTTACAGGATTAGTTGTAAAAAATAAATCATAATTAGAATAAAAATCCCACATATAGTCTATGTTTTTTAATATTAGCATATCAGTGTCCATAACAATAGTTTCTTTGTAAGGACTTTGATGAAATACTTTCCAACGATTTTCAATTTTCCATGCTTTATCTTCGGCCATATCTCCCCAAGATATAGGCTGTATATTATCAAAGTATTTTGTATACTTTGCAGGAACTTTATCATTTGTAATAAGCGTAAATGATATATCGTTAAACTTTTTTGCACTCATAGCAAGTGCTATACTTTGTTCTACATAATTGTCAGTATCGTTATTTTGAGCTAATAACACAATTCCTTTATTCAATGTGTCTCTCCAAACTTGATTTATTTAAAACATGCACATTTAAGTCTTGTGTTGTTAAAATTGTATATTCTCCAAGATGATCTTTTTTACCAACTAAGAATGTTAGTATTTGATCATTTATTTTTTCTAAAAAGTCTTGGTCTTTGATATAATACATTTTTCCTGGTAATTCTCCAACGTAATTACCTTGAGACATAGAGTTCATTGTATGAACTGCTATACTAAATGCATAATCATTTCGAAAATTTGGACTATTAATTTGATACAGATTGTTGTAATAGATCCAATTCTCTCTGATGTGTTTTACTAAATTAAAGAAGACTTTAGCTTTTTGTGTTTTTTTAAAATATATAATTGTTGCCCAGTAAAAATCTATGCTAGTATCAGCACATCGATCAAATTCTTCAGTTCCTGTGCTACCTAAGTATTCTGATTTTTTATACATTAAAATATCATCAACACTATTAAAGCATTTTTCAAGTAAATTATTACAAAAAATGTAATCTGTATCTAATAATATTGTTTCTTCGTACGGTGTTAACTCGTATGCTAAATCTCTACCAACATTATTCCACTGTACTGTTTTATTTGATAATGCGCCGTCAAACATAATCCTGTTATTAACTATTTTTGGAAGATTAATCCCGTCAATTACATGTTCAAAAATATCTTGTTGGAAATTATCAGTAAGATATCTAACACTATTTGTAATAATTGACACTGATGCACTAGGACAAAATTGTTTTATCCTGTTTGCACAATATACTGCTTGCTTTACATAATCGTTAGAACCATTATTTTGCGCAATTAGTAAAAAACCTTTACTCATACTCGACTAGTTTCTCTATTGATCTCTTTGTTTTTAGCTCATGCAATTTTGTGTGATACTCATTACTAGACTGAAAGTAGAGATTGATAATATTGTCGTAAAAAAGTTGTAAATTATCTATCATTACTGGATTATCGTTATCATCTAGTAGTACTGATGCCGTTTCTTTTTCTAAAAGAAGGTTAACAAAGCTGATAAGTTCTTTACTAACAGTAAATTGACCTCCGCTATTAAAGAATACTAAACTATCAAAATAGCGTTCTTTTAATAACCGACGTTGGTCTTCAAATGTTCGTGTGTAATTTGCAAACTCTAATGCTTTTGAAAGTTTTTCGTCCATAACATACTCCTGTACTAGTAAGTATATATGAAAAATAGCAGTTTGTCAACTATAGATTTGAGCTTGTACTGCCTGTTGGAAGTCCTGCTAAAGGAACTATTACAGAGTCATACACTGTGCCGTTAATACTAACTGTTCCGGTTGGCTGAAGAAGTTCAATAGTGCTAGTAAAATCACCATAAACTGGTTCATCAATGCCCCATGTTAAATCATTAGGCTGATTATCATTAAATTCTACTTTAAATCGTATAGTTGTGTCACTAACGTTTTGTGCAAAAATTCTATAATCGTTTCTTGCATAGCTTGCGCCGCCTGCTTTTGAATAGCATAACTGATATGTGCCAGTTAATCCAAAATTACCAATATTACTGCCAGTACCAACACTATTATTATTGATAGTGTCAAGAGCTCTAAAACTAGAAACACCCATTGCAGCAATTTGTGTTTGCCAGTCTACCGTTTTTGCTTGTGACCCTGTATAAGAAACATTAGCACTAAATCTTACTTGACCGCCAGCGTTAAAAAATTGGCGGCGTCTCTGAGCTGTGTCAAATGATGCGGTAAAAATATGATTTATAGTTCCGTTCCAGGCGCCATTACCTACGTTAAGACGTGTGCTTTTAATTGGAGTACCAAAACCATTATCTAAATTAACTATTTGTGCTTGTCCGCTGGTATCTACTAAAAATCTATCAGTTTCAATATTTGTTGCTAAACTTTCAAGACCTTGTATGTATGCTAATTCAATTTTATCGGTAGATGAAAGATTTGTATTGTAATCGCCTATTACAAAAGGATCAATACTTACTGCTCCTGCACCGACTTGATGTGCCCGGACTCTAATTAAATCAATATAAAGATTTTCATATTGTTCTGCAGTGACCTTATCTGTAGCTGCAAGGTTAGAAATATAATTACCAGTAACATCAGTTGTATTAAATGTTTCGCCATACCCATAATTCGGTGTGCCTATTACAGATGCACCCAAGACTTTATTGACCAAAGCCCTAAGCGTATTATATCTAGTTGCGGTTATAGGTATTTCAGTTGGCATAATTTACTCTCCTATGTATTTACCAGAGATTAAATTAGGCTAAAGTATTTTGATTAAAATAACTCGGAGCAGCTACACTAACATAAGACCCTGTAGCTCTGTAATGCTGCACAATACTTTCTAATCTTCCGTCGACGTTGTTGTCAATTACTGGGTCTACAACTACATCATTAAACTCAATTCTAAAGATAATTCTATTAGTACCATCTAATCTTGCTTTAATAGTATACAAGTTTCCAGCATAAATGCCACTGTATGTACCACTGCCAACTTTTTGGTAAATTATTTGACTTGATCCGTCTAATTGATAATTTCCGATTGCTGTACCAGAACCGTCGCCAGTTGAAGTTGTAGAATTATAAGCAAAAACAACTGTACCAATTTCACTACACAATGCTGCCCAGTCTAACCCTTTTGGTGTACTAGCAAGTGTATTTTGTGCATTGAATCGTAACTGGCCGCCGGTGTTAAAGAAATGCCTGCGAGCATCTGCATCAGTAAATGTAACTGCTACTTCGTGATATATTAAACCATTCCAATTGCTTGTTCTAACACTGTTAATTGCTGCTTCTAAACTTGCCTGACTATTATGAACAAGAAACTTATCAGTTTCAATGTTAGTCATTAAATCTTCAAAATCAGAAAGGCCTTTTTTTGCACCATCTGGATCTTGTGTTTGATTTCCGTCATCATCAACAAAAAAACTTTCATCATCTGCAACAACGTTGCGATCTTGTATAATTTGCGCAATACTTAAATCGTTTGGTCCAATTTGATGCAATCTTGCATTAAGCATATCGGTATAAATGTTGTTAATATCAACAGCCTCGACATAATCATTACCGTCCGCAGTTACATTAGCACTGTTTAATGCTTGTCCATATCCATTTTGTCCAGCACCGTTGCCAAATATAAGCTCAATACGAGATTGTAAGTTGTTAAATCGAGCCGAATCAATAATAGCCATTTACATGTTCCTTAAACTTTTAATACACATTCTACTAATTTTTCGTCCTCAGCAGCATTACTTTCTAATGCAATTCCTACTAAAGCAGATGTTGCCAGTGTAGTACATACGCCGTCTGCTAAAGCATAAACAGCTTGACCTTTTTTAACTGCACCCTTGACACGTACTGGAAGACGTCCTTTAAGACCAATGTACTGACCTTCTGCTTCACTGTTCATCATGTATGCTGGATCTGTTGAAACAACACCAATACAGAAATCACTTGCACTTGCTGGAGTTACTTCTGCTTCGCCGCCTACTGCAACTGCTGTACCTGCTGGCAATTCTTCAGCAGTAGAATATTTTTCTGCCAAGTCAGCATAACGTGCTTGAGTAGCAGTACCTTGAAATAGGTTTGCAGCAATGTTGCCTGTTGCATCTCTAACAGCAACCGTGTTGTTCGAAGCACTTACTGATGCTGTACGGAAATCTGTGCCAACACGCATTGCTGTAGATTTTGTAGCTTCTCCTACAAAACTGTATGCGTAAACATCTCTAAATGCTAAAGAGCTTGTACCAATATCCTTTGCGTTATCTACATCTGGACGTAGCCCGGCTGAAGTGATAGTTGCAATATTAGTTAGTGTGCCGGCGCCGTCTGTAGCTTTAAATTTAATAATGCTATCTGTGCCTGTTACGTTTTGAATAACTGCTTCATCACCGTTTTCAATTTTTAATTGTAAATCTTGACTATCGCCAATTAACAATCCAGCGTCAGGAAATTCAACTGCACTAGTAAATGATGTGTTGCCTACACCTGTTTGGACAAAGTTTGAAGCAGGTAATCCGCCTAGTTTTAAAGCATTTGAAGCAGTACCGTGATATTCGAAGTCATTACCTGCAACTTGGCTACTGTTAGTAACTCCGTTATCGGCATTTTTTGTCCATTTTAGAGTAAGACCCTTTCTAATTACATCAAACCCTTGACTTTTAATGGCCGTTTCGCTTGAATTCAATTCAAATTGATCTGGGCTAATTATATAAACAATTGTATCAGCAACATATGCTGCAATAATAACTTTTGTAGCACTTGTAGTATCGAGCACTTCGACACTTTGCATTTGGGTTACGCCTTCGCCGGCATTTTGTGGGCCAATTAGTACAAATCCAGTAGCACCTTTAGCATATAATTGTTCATTATTAGTGTCCCACCAAAAATCACCACTTACTAATCCTGTAGGTTCATTTGCTGCAACTTCTGCTCCGCCTACTGTACGCCACTGTGTGCCGTCATAAAATTTCATTTTACTATTAGCACTATCAAACCATACTTGGCCACTTATTGGTCTCGATGGTTCATTTGCTCCGCTGAAGTTTTCTAGCAAATATAAAAAGTTTTCGTTTTGTATTTCGCCATAACCTGCATAATTTTTGCCAATAAATTTAAGATCAGTAGTTTGATCAATTGTGCCGTCTTCAACTGTTGTTAACAGTGTATTATTATATCTATCAATTTGATATGCCATTTAAGTAACCCCTAGTGCTATTAGTATTATTTATCTTTATCACGTATATGCTACTGTTGTAACATGCGACCATGTTGTACCAGTTGATTGGAATGTCATAGTATATCGTAATGGAGCAAGTGTAACGTCACCTGCAATATCATCAAATGTAAAATCTTGTACAACTGATTCATTTTGTGTACCGTTACTATCAACATCAAGTCTTGAATAGTTAATAGCAGCGTTAATATCAGCCGCGGCAAGTGTAGCACTTGCGCCAGCATATGATGTTGTATGTATCTTTGCTATTTTACCATTATTTTCTGTCGCAGCCGGATATAAAGACTGTAAAACTGCTGCAACGTTTGTTATTGGACCATCACCTGTTCCAATTGGATTTGGTGTGTTAAACCCTGTAATATCTAAAGAAAACACAATAGTTTCTGTTGCAATTTGGTTGTCTGTATAATATTTTGTTGCTGCGTCTTGATTTTGTGCAGGATTGCCTAAACCGGTTATTCTTCTACTATCTTGAATTGCAATGTTTCCGCCGGCAGTAATATTAATACCAGTTGATGACGTAATAGTCAATGCACCTAGTGCTGCCGGGTTACAAGTAATAACGCTACCGTTAATATTAATATCATCTACATTTAAATCTATTAACGTTCCGATTTCATCTAAGTCCAATGCTTTTGTAATATTTGTTAAACTTGTATTTGTAAGTTTATCTACACCAGCAATTTGATAAGTTTTTGTTGTTGAGCTTATATCTACATTAACATTAGACGTCCATGCATCTTGTGCAGTTTTCCAAGTCCATGTTTTAGAACCTACATCACTTGTATCTAATATTAAACCTGCATCGTCTGCTGCTACACCAGTTAATGTGGCGCCATCTGCTGCTTTTGCTATTTCGATATTTTTGTCTTCAATTCTTAGCGTAGCAACATCAATACTTGTAGTTTCACCTTCTACTAATAAATTTCCAGTTACACGCAAATCGCCTTCAACATCTAGCGTATATTCAGGTAACCTTTCAGTAGTAAATATTCCAACCTTACCTGAGCTTGCATCAATATATATTGCATCAACTGTAATACTACCGTATGTCGAACTTGAAACTCTAAGACTTATATCATTATCGTTTAACTGATTTTCAAAGTAAACTCTAGGGCCGACAACTTTTTGAACATGCGCTTGCGATGCACCAATTGTTATACCACCATTATTAAGAACCTTTAATGTACCAACTGTTTCACCATTTGCATTTGATGGAAGAAAGCTGTCAGCTGTTCTAACTACGCCTGTGCCAGTAACAAGAGCGTTTGCAGAATCTGCAATACCTCTAAATTTAAAGTTGGCTTTGTCAATAATGTTAAAGCCAGTAAATATTCTTCCGTCTGGATTATCAGCAGTAACTAAACCTAAAATTCGTTGTGCATAAATTGGAGTAAAATCTAAATAACTGATCACAGCAGTAAGTGTATTAGCTACATATAGATTTATAACAGTACGCGATCTACTTTGTTCGTCAAGTATACTAGTAATTTCGAATCCACTTTTTCCCTGTGCTGTAGTATATTGAGGTCCAACTAAAAATAAATCTGTACCATCAAATGCATACAATTGATTTTTAAGATTATCAATCCATAAATCTCCTGCTACCATAGAAGGAACTGTGTTTTGTACAAATGGACCGCCAGACGCTTTCCAAACTGTTCCATCGTATACTTTTAAACGCTGATCTGAATTATCCCACCAAGTTTGTCCAGTTAATGGATTACTTGGAGCAGCAGTATTACTAAAATTTTCTAATAATTTAATAAAGTTTTCGTTAAAATACTCACCATATCCGGTATAATTTCTACCAACTAGTACTAAATTAGTTGATGTGTTATCAATTTGACCGTCTACTAGATCTATTAATAAATCTCCGTTTGTTTTGTTTAATTGATAACTCACATCACTCTCCAGTATAGATAATATAATTTAATGACAAGTAAGGAGACATAATGTTTAATGCATCTCCAAGACTGCCTGTTGTTTTGATGCCACCACTTGACGCAAAACCCTGTGTGCCGCCTGCACCAGGTTCAATAGTTAAAGGAACAGCTTCTTCATCTAGTACTGCGCCTGATCCAACTCTTGTTGCATAATACTGTGTACCTGAATCACCTTCCATATCGTGTTCGTGTTCTGGCAAATTATTAAGTGCAATTGATTTTGTTTCTGTTCCTGCGTTTCCACCTATTGCATCAGCTGCAATATCTGTTACTCTGTTTGCACTTGGGCCGCCCATGCTGTCAAGACCCAAAGGAAAACGTCCGCGCATATCAGGAAGTGCAAATGTATTAACTCCTTCATCCGAAAGTAAACTTGCATCTTTAAAATTATATTTAATTATGTTATACAATGCAGTATAATCAGAAATCTTAACTTCGCTGCCGTCGCATATTAACCAGCCATCTGGTGCAGTTGTACCACCAAATGGCATAATTGCTCCTGCCGGAACTAAAGGAATAGTTTTTAAGAAATTACGTTTTGTAATTCTATAAACGCCGGTTGTTCCGGTAGTTACATTTAATAATAATTCGTCAGCATTACCTGCATTATATGTAACTTCTTTATTACTGATAAAGCTGTTGGCAACTCTTAAATTAAATGTTTTTGTGCTGCCGCCTGTTTGTCCATCAAATTCAAAACTTACATTTTCTACATCACCTGATGCTGCAAATGTTGTTGCACTTGCTAATTTATCTGCACTGCCTGCTCTGCCGCTAACTGTACCACTTACATTACCTTGAACATTACCAATAAACGTATTAGCATACATTTGATCAAATTTATTATTTGCAGTACCAATATTTCTAGAAGAATTTGCATCGGGTGCAATATTTGCTACTGTTGTTGCTCCAAGAACATTAAGATTTCCACCTATGTATGCATCTCTTGCAACACCAATACCGCCTTTGGTTCTTATTGAACCTGTACTTATATTTGATGCTTGGACTGTACTTTCAATTTGTAAGTAACCACTGTCAGGTACTCCAGATTCAGAATTAATTTTAACATTGCCCGAAACTTCTAATTTTTCTTCTGGTGCTCCGGTGTTGATACCAACGTTTCCTGCAGAATCTAATCGCATAACTGTAGGTATTAGATCACCGTTTCTTAAACGAAAATCAATATTTGCGCCAGAAGTATTATGTTGAATAACACCAGCTTCGCCACTAATAAACACACTTAATTGTCCGCCGGAGCCTACTTGTATGCCTGCATTGTTTTTAACTTTAAGATCAAAGTTTGTTGTTGAACTTGCATTTCCTCTTAAAAAGTTTGATGCAGCTATTGTTTCTCCTGCAACAATAAGGCTTTCGGCCTTTTCAGCAGTTCCATAATATTTAAGTACTTCTGTACCAACTAATGCCTCGGTGCTTAAATTTAAACCTGCATTAATACCTGTTCTAAATCCCGGAATTGTTGTTTTAGGAATAAATGATTGCGCACTAAAAATAGCAGCAACAGAATCTTCAATTTTAACTGTTAATATATTATATGCTCTATCGTCATCGCCTAAGATATTATCAGCTGATGTACCAGTAAGCAATCCGTCGCTAAATTCAGGTCCGATTAAAATCCAATTTGAACCAGTAAACAAATATAATTGTTGTGTATCAGTATTAGCCCATAAGTCTCCTGGGTTTGAATTTGCAACTTCAGGAGCAGTAGCAGCCTTTTTTAATCCGCCTGCCGTTACCCAATTAGTTCCGTCATATATTTTAAGTTGATCAACTCCGTCTGTATTATCATACCAAAGTTGCCCTTCAACTGGACTGTTAGGTGCAGACGAATTAGCAAAATTTTCTAATAAATGTAGGAAGTTTTCACTAATTGCTTGTCCATAATCGGTACGCTGCCTGCCCGGAAACCTTAAACTAGTTTCTTGATTAAGTGTACCATCTTCGATAACAATTGTGCCTTTGTTAACAGAGTCAGTATAGTTTATTTCGTATGCCATATTGTATTCCTTAACCTGTTAAACTTTGTACACGCACAGTGTAATCAATTTGAATTAA
>ENA-OUOG01003444-OUOG01003444.1-marine-metagenome-genome-assembly--contig:-NODE-3444-length-14825-cov-5.510578_pt1 | contig 14825 bp, 17 predicted proteins | sample MGYA00248635_ERZ508505 | MGnify/ENA primary metagenome ERZ508505 (study PRJEB26176, sample SAMN06267871) | marine metagenome | isolation source: Saanich Inlet, British Columbia, Canada | place: Pacific...
TTCCTCGGCGATGGCGGATCCTTGCCCGTGGGACTTTTGGCTTATGTGTTTGCCATTGAGTGCATCAATTTGGACGAAGCCCTCTTACCTGAATTTTTGAGCGCGGTCCCTGCGCCGGTCATTGCGATGACGCTGTTGGCTTATCCGTTGGTCGATACGCTCCGGGTCTTCACGTTGCGCATCAAGAAAGGCCGTTCACCTTTTGCGCCCGACCGCAACCACTTGCACCACCGGATGATGGCCCTCGGCTGGGGTCACCAGCGGACGAGCCTCGCTGTGCACGCGTACACGCTGCTGATTGCGGGAATCGGCTGGGGCCTTTTCGCGTTCGTCCCGGGCAACGACACCGTCAAATTTGTCGGGTTGCTGGGATTGGCTTTCGGATTTTTTGCGCCCATCCTTCGGAAATCTGCGAGCATCAAGGCGAACCGAAGAGAACAACTTGAGAAGGAGCGCCATCACATGCGGCACAACAGCCGCGGGGCGATTCTGTGAACGACCTTTGCCGCATGCACCGTCTGTTACTAGTCGTCGCGTGGGGAATGTTTTGGGGTTGGGGAAGCGCGTTCGCTTTCTCCGGGAGCGATTCATTGGCCCCCATGCTGACCCACTCACTAGGAGGTGACATCGCGTTGGATTCGGCGGGGTGGAGCGTTGGGGCGGGGGTTGAGCCCCTGTTGGCCTTGGGAGCACGCCAAAGCCCTTTGTTCTCTGGAAGTGGCGGTTGGGGCGGCACGGCGCTGTTGGAGGTTCGCGGTCAAGACGAAGCGGAAAAGTGGGAGGTCCACGTGAAGGGCCAATACCGCCGCATCCCCGGGGTTTCGGGGCCGTGGCATGAATTGGCCTACAATTGGGGGGTCTTCGATGGATGGGGTCGAGCGAACACCCCCAACCTCACGTCCGTGGGGGCCACCCGCTTGGAAGGATGGGGGGCTTACCAAATCAGCCCGTCCATGTCGTTGCAAGCGGGTCAACTCGCGCGCCACTGGGGGCACGGTTGGCGATCGGTTTGGATGGATCAGGCGGCAGCTCCCCTCCCCCAGCTCGCCCTGCAAGTGGATGGCGGGCGCGTGCGGTACGAACACCTCATCGCCGCGAAACGCCAATGGTTCGAGGGTTCGCCGCCCGATGTCCCGGGAACCGACCCCAATGCGTGGGCGCCGTGGCAGTATGCGGAGCGGAACCGGTCGTTCCTTGCCGCCCATTCCGTCAGCGCCGACCTCGGGCGTGGATTCGAAGGGACATTGTTCGGTGCGGTCACTTGGCTGGCCGTCGATTCGGGCATTCCCTTTCGGCTAGAGCCTGCCTACTTTGTGCCGTTCGTAGCGTTCCGACCGACCGAATACCGACTCGGCTCCGCCGACAACGCCCTCGTGGGCCTCGAAGGCGCATGGCACTCCCCCGACCGCAGGTGGTCGCTCAGCAGCCAATGGCTCTTCGACGAATGGGTGACCCGCGAAGTGTTCGGCGACCGCGGGTGGTGGGCGAACAAATGGGCAACAGTCCACACCGTGCAACACCGCGGGAACGTCTGGCATGCCGTTCTCGAACGGTGCGCGGCGCGGCCGTACACGTACAGCCACGTCGTCCAGGAGACGGCTTGGACCCACGACCGAAGCCCCTTGGCGCACCCGCTGGGAGCGAACTTCATCGAATGGCGGGTGCACGGCATCGCGACCTGGGATCGCGTGCGGCTTTCCATCGGTGCGACGCACGTGCGGCAAGGCGTGGACGACGTGCAAGCCGCCTTGGAAGGAGGGCGCAGCATCATCAGTGCGGCCGATCCAAACGCTTCGACGAGCCAGGGCACCAGCCCGCTCCTCTCCTACACGTTGCGGCCTGTGCAAGACGGAGTGGGCGACCTCTTCGGTGAGGTGGTCACGACGTGGCGCGGGTTCGCGGATGTGGAGTGGGCGCACGAGCGATTCGGTTACGGACGGCTGTTCATGCGGGCGGCGGGCCGGTGGGCCGAAGCGGGGGAAGGCGTGTGGTGGGGGCGATTGGAATTTGGCCTGCGCGTCCAACCCGCGCTTGAAGAGCGGGATTGGTAACCCGCGACACACTTTGCGCACCTTCGTGCAGTACTTTTGCCGCGCAAGTTGTTAACCTACCATGTCCGGAACCCTCAAAGACGTCGCTACCCTCTTCAAACTCCGCTTGGGGTTCTTCGTCGTGCTTTCGGCCGTGCTCGGTTGGTTCATGGCGACGGAGGAAATCGATTTGCCCACGCTGCTGAAGATCGCGGTGGGCGGGTACTTGCTGACGGGCGCGTCGAACGGGTTAAACCAAATCATCGAACGGCGAATCGACGGGCTCATGAAGCGGACGGAAAACCGCCCCCTGCCCACGGGTCGGATGTCGCCGGCCCAGGCTTGGGGATGGAGCCTCGCAGCGGCCGCCATCGGACTCGGTAGCTTATTCTCCCTCAACCCATTGAGCGGCTGGTTGGGCGTGGCCGCAATCGTAAGCTATGCGTTCATCTACACGCCGCTGAAGGGCAAAACCTCGCTCAGCGTTTTCGTCGGCGCCTTTCCCGGCGCCCTGCCGCCGATGATCGGCTACGTGGCAGCCACCGGCGACTTCGGCATCGAGCCGGGCACCCTGTTCGCTGTGCAGTTCATGTGGCAGTTTCCGCATTTCTGGGCCATCGCTTGGCTCGCGCACGACGACTACGCAAAGGCCGGCTACCAGCTCCTGCCGTTTCGCGGCGGGCGCACGAAAGAATCGGCGTTCCAAATCGTCCTTTACACCGCCTTCTGCATTCCCGCCAGCCTCCTCCCGTGGGCGTTGCCGACGGGTGCACCGATGGTGGGAAATGCCGCGCTCATCGTGGCACTCGTGGCCGGAATCGGCTTCCTGTGGGCGGCGCTGAAGCTCTACCGATCGCTGGAATTGGCGGATGCGCGGCGGCTGATGTTCGCCTCGTTCCTCTACCTGCCTTTGGTCCAAATCGCATACGTTCTCGATCAACTCTAACGCCATGACCACCACCACCCGCACCGACGTTTTCGAAGGAGTCGACCCCGCCGTTCGCGCGCGGACGAAGAAGATGCTGATGTACTTCATCATTTTCGCCGTCGTCATGATGTTCGCCGGTTTCACCAGCGCCTACATCGTTTTGAACATGGGGAAATTCTGGGTCCACGCCACGGCACCCGACGCGCTGTGGTGGAGCTTGGCGTTCCTCGCGGTTTCCTCCGTGACGGCCATTGTTGCGCTGCGCCAAATGCGCGCGGGCTCGAAAAACGGGACGCTGCTCGCGCTCGGCGTGACGCTCGCGCTCGGCGTGGCCTTCACGCTCTCCCAATCGGCGGGCTGGCGCGCGTTGTCGGATTTGGGTTTGGGCTTCACCATCACAAAAACCGAATCCGGACAGGCCTACCGTTGGAACTCCATCAAGGACCTCGTAGACGGTCCAGCCGTCTATGGCGTCGACTACACGGTCACAGTGAACGACGAACCGCTGCTCTACGATGCAATTCGCAAGGAGTTCTACATGCCGGATGACAAACTCATGGCCCAACCCATTACGCCGGATGTCACCCGGACGAGCAACCTCGGAAGCGGCCTCTTGTGGGTCCTGATTTCCATCCACATCTTGCACCTGGTGTTCGGATTCATCTACCTCGTTGTCAATGGCATCCGCGTATTCCAAGGCACCATTCACGCCGGCGATACGGTCCGCCTCCAAACGATGAACACGTACTGGCATTTCCTCGGAATCCTCTGGCTCTACTTGTTCGGATTCCTGTTTTTGATGAATTGATGGGATTTGGCCTAGTTTAGAACGATTCTCAATAGGTCCCATAAAGGGGGGATTTTCGCAGTTCCTTTAGTAAGTTTGCGCCCAAATTCCCACTATGGGCGGAGAAGCAACAAAAGCGATTTCAAAAGAGATCCTCTGGGGCGGCGGACGGTCGCCATTCAGCGTCACCTACGGCAAGATGATGATGTGGTACTTCCTGGTATCGGACGCGTTGACGTTCGGCGGGTTGTTGACTGCATACGGATTCGCGCGGGCAGGAAGCGAAGACGCTTGGCCAATCGGCGAACAAGTTTTCCGAGCGCTCCCGGGCCTCGAAGGCGAGTACCCCTTGATTTACGTGGCCTTGATGACCTTCATCCTCATCGTCTCTTCGGTTACGATGGTGTTGGCGGTCGAAGCGGGTCACCGAAACGACCAGCGCGGCGTGGTCCGTTGGATGTTCGCTACGGTCATCGGGGGCTTCATCTTCCTCGGCTCGCAAGCTTGGGAATGGTCTCACTTCATTCACGGTTCGGGCGGGATGTTCCTGCTCGCTGAAGAAGTGACCGTGACCGATGTCGACGGCGAACAGTTCACGCTGAACGCGGGCGATGCGGTTTACATGGACCACCACCTCGGTGATGCCGTGGCCAAATGGCGGGAAGGCGACCTCACGGTTTCGATGCACGAAGGCCACGGGAACGTGATGTTCGTGGACAACGGCCATGAAATTGCCCTCGAGACCTTGACGTTGAACAAATACGTGGAGAACGAAAGCGCGGTCTCGGGTGCGGATGCCATGAAGCTGTGGAACGCCCGCTCGGAAAACTTTGCCTTCGGTGCGAACATGCACGACAGCGAATACGCGGTTCAGCAATCCTACGCGAACTTCTTCTTCTTCATCACGGGTTTCCACGGATTCCACGTCTTCAGTGGGGTCATCATCAACCTGATCGTGTTGATCATGGCCGTGAACGGAGTCTTTGAGCGTCGGAAGCATTACGAGATGGTTGAGAAAGTCGGCTTGTACTGGCACTTCGTAGACCTCGTTTGGGTATTCGTATTCACCTTCTTCTACCTCATCTGACGCCATGGAACGCGACGACCTCCTTGTCAATGACAGCTACGCCCTGAACGCTCACCACAGCGAAGAAGAGGGCATTAAGATCCGCAAGAACATCGTGAAGGTGACCGTGCTGTTGACGATCCTGACGACCATCGAGGTACTGATGGGCATCTTCTTCAAGCGTTCGGAAACGTTCACGTGGACAGCCATCAAGTGGACGTTCATCATCATGACGCTCGTGAAGGCCGCTTACATCGTCATGGTGTTCATGCACCTCGGCGACGAGCGCTCGAACCTGAAGCGCGTCGTGTTGGCGCCTTACCTCGTGTTCATCGCTTACCTCATTTTCATTGCCATCACCGAGGGCTTCGGGCACTTGAGCCTCTTCAGCACCTTCCATTGATGGCACAACTCCGGAACGCATGACCCGGATTCACGCATTGAAAAAGTACGCCCTCCTTGGGGGCGTACTTTTGTTTTTGCCCTTGTTTGGGCTGGTGCTCTTCGGCATCATGGGCGAGCACGAATTCAACACGCTGCCCTATTTCACCGTCGACGGCCCGGTGGAAGGGCGCACCCCAGGGGTTCAACGGGTGGGCGACTTCGCGTTGATCAACCAAAACGGTGAAGCCTTCACCCGCGACTCCCTCGCAGGGAAGGTGTGGCTTGCGGCCTTCTTTGCGACGGATGCGCCCCACGTGGCCAGTGTGACGAAGCAGTTGCTTTGGCCCAACTTCCGCTACCGCGCAGAGCAAGACATTGTGACCGTCTGCTTCACGCTCAAGCCCGAACGGGACCGCCCCGAAGTGTTGCGGGATTACGTGGAAACGAACACCCGCTACAACGAGGTCGATGGCAAATGGCAGTTCTTGACGGGCGATCGGGCGGAAATCGACCAGTTGGTCTCGGAGGACTTCATGATCCAGCGCGACCCGGCGGATCCTTACAACGTGGCGACGATTTGGCTGGTGGACGCGTCGGGCTACTTGCGCGGGGTGTACCACGCTGCATCGGAGGACGCGATCCGGGATGCGGTGGAAGACATCGCGTTGTTGCAAAAGGAACTGGACGAAGCGGCGTATGCGCGGGAGAAGGCCGCGGAGGCGTTGGCGGATGCGGAGCCGTTGCCCATAATGGGGCCGGAAGGGCACGTGGTGCCGCCGTTTGCGTTCACGAACTTGGACGGGCGGGAGTATTCGCACCGGGATGTGGGGGAACGCGTTCGGGTGGTGGATTACTTCTTTACGCATTGCCCTACGATTTGTCCTGTGATGAGCAGCCAACTCGTTCGCTTGCAAGCCCAAATGCGCAAGGAGGGCATCACGGAAGACGAGGTGATCATCCTGAGCCACACGGTCGACCCGGTGCGCGACACGCCGCAGCGGTTGCTCGAATACGCGACCCGAATCGGAGCGGATACGGCGCAATGGAAGTTCCTGACGGGCGCCGAGGCGGACCTGTATGACATGGCGCGCAGAGGGCATTACCTGACGGCCTTGCCCAGCGACACGGCGGAGGGCGGCTTCTTCCACTCCGACACATTCGCGCTCATCGACAAGCAAGGACGGATTCGCGGTTATTATGACGGAACGGCAACCGAAGAGGTGGATGAGTTGTTGAATCACATGAAGCAGCTCTTGGCAACGGAGCCTTGAGCCCTGAAAACTTGGATGGCATGAGCTGGATTGAAAACGAACGCACGGTGAGTCGAGTGATTTGGACCGCCGCCTTGGCAGTCCCCGCAGTGGTGGCGTTGTTGTTCCTGATCCCCCCTGCGGAATCCCTTTCGGAAGGGACGCGGAAGGCCTTGTACCTCTTGCCCGCCCTGAATGCCGTGTTCAATGGCTCAGCGTTCATTGCGCTGGTTGTGGCCTTCATCGCCATCAAAAACAAGCGCATTGACATCCACCGGGCGGCCACCACCACGGCGTTGGGTCTTTCGGTGCTGTTTTTAGTGTCCTATGTGGCGTTTCACCTCACGACGGAGTCGACGAAATTCGGTGGCGAAGGATGGATCCGGTCCGTTTACTTTTTCGTGCTGTTGTCGCACATCTTGTTGTCAGCGGTGATCATTCCGTTGGTGCTGTTTACGTGGTTGCGGGGGTTCCGGATGCAAGTGGAGCGCCACCGGAAAATTGCCCGCATCACGTGGCCGCTTTGGATGTACGTGACGCTGACGGGGGTCATCGTGTACTTGATGATTTCACCTTACTATCCCGCATGATGAAACGAATCGCTTGGTTGGTGGCAGGCCTGGTGCTTTGGGGCATGTTCCCCGGAGACGTGGAGGCGCAGTGCGTGATGTGCAAAGCCGTAGCGGAAGACAGCGCGGCGGATGGGGGCTTGGGGCGCGGGCTCAATGCGGGCATTTTGTATTTGATGGCGATTCCGTACGCGCTGCTGGCGACCTTGGGGGTGGTGTTCTTTTGGCGTAAAAAGGCGCGGAATAACTCCTGAAACCTTCGGAACGGCAACTGCGTATGACAGCCCATGCGCGGTTTTCTACTCGTGTTGATGTGTTGGGGGACATCGTGGGCAACCGCTCAGGATGCTTCGGGGTGGGCCGTGGTCCATGCCGCGAAGCGCTTGCCGGTGGAGACGGAACTGGTGTTGGAGGTTCCCGAGAAGCCAAAGCCGCTCCGCCTGGGAAGAGCGGCCTTCCACGAGGTGCCGTCGGGTCTTGAAGGGAAGGTCCATGCCCTCGTCTTGGAGCCCCAGTACCTCTTGCATTCCGCGGAATTTGAGGTGCCGTTTCAGGGCACCGACACCCTCTTCCTCGCACCGCTGAAAGCCGGACTGCGGATGGAACTGCCGTGGGTGCAGTTCGTGGAGGCTTCGTTTCGTTTGGACTACCATTCGTTGCTGACCCTCGACTACCTCGTGCAGTTCATGAACCTGCATCCCACGTCGGAACTCGTCATTTCGTGTTCGGTGGAGGGTGTGGATGCCTTGGAATGCGAACGGTTGGGGCGGCGGCGGGCGCGCTCGGTTTGGGAATTTCTCGTCACGGAGGGCATTGCGCCGGGCCGGCTCTCGCTGGAAGGGAGGTGCAGCAACGAGGAGGAACCTCGGATTGCATTGGAGGTGCGCGCGATTTGAGCTGAGTTTTGGGAACTTGTGGGGGATTCGCTGCCTCAGGGTTTTGTAGCTTTGGTGCATGGTATGGAATCATTTGGCGCCGCGCTGGTGGGCGTTGGCCTTGGCCGTCCTTGCAAGCACAGGGGGCAACGCTCAAGAGGTGTGGACGTTGCAGCGGTGCATCGATCACGCGTTCGAGCACAACTTGTCGTTGCAGGAAGCGCGTTTGGGGGAGGTTTCCGCAGCCATCGGGGAGGAAGCGGCCATCGGGGCGTTTTTGCCCTCGCTGAATGCCTCGGCTTCCCACGGCTACAATTTTGGCCAAACGATCGACCCCTTCACCAACCAATTCGCGTCCGCCCGCATCCGCTCAAACAGCTTCGGCCTCTCCTCTGGCGTGGTGTTGTTCAACGGCTTCACGAACCACTTGAACCTCGAGCGCGCGCGGCTTTCCGCATTGCGCGCGAACGTGGGCGTCGAACAAGTGGGGAACAACCTCGCCTTGACCATCGCAGCCGCCTACTTGAACGTGCTGTTCCAGGACGAATTCATCACCGTAGCGGAAGTGAACCGGCAGGCCTCCGCCCGTCAAGTCGAGCGGGTCGCGCGCCTGGTGGAAGCGGGAGCCGCGGCTCCAGCGGACTTGCTGGACGTTCAAGCCCAACTCGCGGGGGACGAAGCCAATGTGGTGGCCACCGAGAACGCGGCCTACCTTGCGCGGTTGAACCTGACCCAACTTTTGCAACTGCCGAGCAGTGCCGCCAGCGGGTTCCAAGTGGCCCGACCATCCGACGAAGACCTGGAGCGCCTCGTGGTTCCGGCGTCTCCGAATGCGGCCGTCCAACACGCCTTGTCGAACTTCCCCGAAATCAAAGCGGCCGAATACGCCGTTGAGGACGCCCTCATTGGAGAACGACTCGCCGGCGCAGGCCGCATGCCGCGCGCGTTCATGAGCTACTCCATGGGAACCGGGTACTCCGGTGCGCGCCAAGCTCCTGTGGGCAACCCCATCACCGAGGAAATCGCGTTGGGCACCGTCAACATCAACGACACCCTTTCGTTCCTCTTGACGACGGAACAGACGTACTACGAGAATTTCGAAACGGTGGCCTTCGGTAATCAGGTGCGGGATAACCGCAACCAAAGCCTGTTCTTCTCGCTCAGCGTGCCCATTTTCAACGGGTTCAGCGTGCGGTCGAACATGAAACGCGCCGAGGTGGAATCACTTCGGGCCGATTACCGGTTGGAGCAAGCCCGCCAGTCGTTGACCCAAACCGTCGAACAGGCTTGGGCCGACGCTTTGGCCGCGAAGAGCACGCTCGACGCGCAAGAGCGGGCGTTGAGCGCCGCCGAACTCGCCTTTGCCAACGCGGAAACCCGCTTCGAGGCGGGGGCGGTCACGGCATTGGATTATGCCGATGTGCGGGCCCGGTTGGACAATGCGCGAGTGAATCGGTTGCGGGCGTTGTACGATTTGGCCTTCAAGAGCCGCATTCTTGACTTCTATTCCGGCGCACCCCTCACCTTCCGATAACGCGAAATGAACAAGAAAAACCGCCTGTGGATCCTCGGCATCGCCCTCATTGTGGTGCTGATTGTCGTGGCAAAAATCGCGGGTCCGCGCACGGAAGAAACCGCCGTCACCACGGAAAAAACGGAACGCCGTGACCTCATCGAACGCGTTTCCGCTTCGGGAAAAATCCAACCGGAAGTCGAAGTGAACATCACGGCAGAAGTCAGCGGCCAAATCCTGTCCTTGCCCGTCAAGGAAGGCGATTACGTGAGCAAGGGCGACCTGCTTTGCGTCATCAACCCCGACGTCTACGAAGCAGCCCTGAACCGCGCCACCGCAAGCCTGAACTCCATGCGCTCCAGCTTAGCGAGCGCCCGGGCGCAGCTCGTCCAAGCCGAGGCCCAATTCGCCGCTGCCGAGCGCGCGTGGAGCCGGACCCAGCAGCTCTTCAACGACCAGGTCGTTTCCCAAGCCGAATACGATTCCGGTCAAGCGAACTTCGAAACCGCCAAGGCGACCCGGCTGGCCGCGGAGCAAAGCGTTTTGTCCGCGGAATACGCCATCAGCAGCGCCGAAGCGTCCGTTCAAGAGGCCCGGGACAACCTCTCCCGCACCACGCTGCGTGCCCCCCAATCGGGCACGGTCACGGCGCTGAGCAAGGAGGAAGGCGAGAGCGTGCAAGGAACGGGGTTCATGGCCGGTGAGGTCATCATGAAGGTCAGCGACTTGCAAGCCATGGAGGTCAACCTCGAAGTCAACGAGAGCGACATCGTTCGGGTGAACCTCGGTGACCGGGCGGAAGTCGAAGTGGACGCCTACCTCAAGGAGGTCTTCGATGGGGAAGTTTCGGAAATCGGCAACACGGCCTTGAACGCGATGGCCACGGGCTTTTCGATGGATCAGGTCACGAACTTTTCGGTGAAGGTGCGGTTGTTGGAGGCGAGTTACGCGCACCTGTTGGGCGAGCGGGATTCCACGTACTCGCCCTTCCGACCGGGCATGAGCGCCACGGTGGACTTGTTGACAGCGCAGGAGGAGTCGGCGCTTTCCGTTCCGATTCAGGCGGTCACGACGCGAGCGAAGGAATCAGAATCGGAGTTGGGGGTGTTCGTGGAGCGCGAGGGGAAAGCGGTTTGGGTACCCATCGAAACCGGCATTCAAGACAGCCGCTACATCCACGTGCTGAGCGGGCTGAGCGAAGGCGATGCGGTCGTGACGGGACCATATGAATACGTGTCGCGCAAGTTGGAAGACGGCGACACCATCACCGCCACGCAAGAGGAGGAATGAGTCGGCGCGTTCTCGTCATTGAAACGAGTACGAAGCGGTGCTCGGTGGCGGCTTTCGTCGGGTCGGAATGCGTAGCCCAGCGGGCGGAGCGGGACGACGCGCGTCACCTCCATGCCGAACGGCTGATGCCCTTGGTGGACGCCGTGGTGGCCGATGCCGGTTGGACGCCGCAGTCGCTGGAAGCCGTGGCGGTTTCGGCCGGTCCGGGGTCCTACACCGGCTTGCGCATCGGGGTCTCGACGGCGAAGGGGGTGTGCCATGCGCTCGGCATTCCGTTGCTCGCGTTGGACACGCTGGAATTGCTGGCACACGGGGCGGAGTTGGAGGGGAGCGACGTGGCGGTTTGGCCGGTGTTGGATGCGCGGCGGTTGGAGGTGTACGTGCGGCCGTTTCGGGTGACCGACGGGGCCTGGACGGTGGAGGGGCCGGCGGCGGCGGTGGACTTGCGGGAGGCGGTGCCAGCGGGATCGGGGCTGGAGGCTCCGGCGCTCGTGTGCATCGGGGACGCGGCCGCGAAGGTGGAGGCGCTCGCTTTGCGTTCGGACGCCACGTACATCGCGTGCGAGCCGGATGCCGCGCGGGCGGGGGCGCTGTTGGAGCGCGCGGAACCGGTGGATTTGGCCTACTTCGAGCCCCGGTATTTGAAAGAATTCCAGGCGGGCGCGCCGAAGGATCCGCTGGGTTTGCGCGCGGCTGCCCTTGATCCGCCTGCCCATGCGTAAAATTTGGTTTCTGGTTTTGGCCCCACTCCTCTTGCAGGCCAAATGCGATTCCGTCCAGCAAGACATTCCCTACGTGCCCGTCGACTTCGACATCAACCTCGACTTGCCGGCCTACCAAACCCTCAACGTGCCCACCGGCCACGTCCTGCTGACGGGCGGCTCGAAGGGCATCGTGGTCTACCGCTACACCGACGACCAGTTCGTCGCGCTCGACCGCCACGCGACCTACGACATCCCCGAAGGCTGTGCCGTGACCGTCAGCGACGACGGCCTCTTCCTCGAAGATCCGTGCAGCGATTCGCAGTGGCTCATCATCGACGGCTCCGTCATGAACGGCCCCGCCTCCATCCCGCTCCACCGCTACTACACGAGTTGGACGCCGCCCGTCCTCCGCGTGTACAATTAAAAACAACGGGCCGCCCCCGTGAAGGAGCGGCCCGCTGTGCATTCCGTTGTTCCGCTATCAGTAGCGGTACGCCTCGCCCTTGAACGGTCCTTGCACCGGCACGCCGATGTAATCCGCTTGCTCCTTCGATAGCGTTTCGAGCTCGACGTTGATTTTCGCGAGGTGCAAGCGCGCCACTTCCTCATCGAGGTGCTTCGGCAGCGTGTACACTTCGTTTCCGTACGCGTCGTTGTTGTTCCACAGCTCCATTTGGGCCAACGTCTGGTTCGTGAAGCTGTTCGACATCACGAAGCTCGGGTGGCCGGTGGCACAGCCCAAGTTCACCAAGCGGCCTTCGGCCAGCAAGATGATGTCGTTGCCGTTGACGTTGTACAAGTCGACTTGCGGCTTGATCGTATCCTTCGTGTGGCCGTGTTGTTCGTTCAACCACGCCACATCGATTTCGTTGTCGAAGTGGCCGATGTTGCAGACGATGACCTTGTCCTTCATGGCTTCGAAGTGCTCGGCGCGGATGATGTCTTTGTTGCCGGTCGCCGTCACGACGATGTCCGACTCCTTCACCGCGTCGATCATGCGCTTCACTTCGTAGCCGTCCATGGCGGCCTGCAAGGCACAAATCGGATCGATTTCGGTCACAATGACGCGGCAACCGGCGTTGCGCAACGACTCTGCCGTTCCCTTGCCCACGTCACCGTAACCACCGACTACAGCGACCTTACCCGCCATCATGACGTCGGTCGCACGGCGGATGGCGTCCACTGCGGACTCACGGCAACCGTACTTGTTGTCGAACTTCGACTTCGTGACGGAGTCGTTCACGTTGATGGCCGGCATGGTGAGCGTGCCTGCTTTTTGGCGATCGTAGAGGCGCAACACCCCGGTGGTGGTCTCCTCGGAAATGCCTTTGATGCCCGCTGCGAGTTCCGGGTACTTGTCGAGGACGACGTTCGTGAGGTCACCCCCGTCATCGAGGATCATGTTGAGCGGCTCGCCGTTGTCACCGAAGTGGAGCGTTTGCTCGATGCACCACTCGTATTCTTCTTCCGTCAAGCCCTTCCATGCAAACACGGGAACGCCCGCCGCAGCGATCGCCGCAGCGGCGTGATCTTGCGTGGAGAAAATGTTGCACGACGACCAACGCACATCGGCACCGAGTTCCACGAGGGTCTCGATGAGGACGGCGGTTTGGATGGTCATGTGAAGGCAGCCCGCGATGCGCGCACCTTTCAACGGCTTCTCTTGGCCGTACTGCTCGCGCAGCGCCATCAAGCCGGGCATCTCGGCCTCAGCGAGGCGAATTTCTTTGCGGCCCCAATCGGCCAAACTCATGTCCTTGACCTTGTAAGGCAGGATGGTAGCGGGTGCTTGTGCACTCATTGTTCGTTGATTTCGAATGAAAAAAGACGTCACAAAGGTAAGGAACAAGGCGCGACCTGTCCGGGTTCACGGGGAGCGGACTTAACTTCCGTCCGTGAAGTTGCCCAGCTCCCTCCCTCCCAGCTTCGAGTGTGCTTTTTCAAGCGTGCCGGACGCGATCGACTGGTCCGCGGTGCAACGCCGGTTTCCGGAACGGAACCTCAACGAACTGAACGCCATGCGCCGCCTCGAACACGCTGCCGTGAACGCCGCGTTGCACCGCCTTGGCGTGGAGGAGCCGGTGACCCATGACCGCTACGGAGGACCGCTCCTGCCGAACGCTGCCCTGTCCATCAGCCACGCCCAAGATGCCGACGGGGTCACGTGGGCAGGGGTTGCCATTGGATCAGCGGCTGTGGGGTTGGACATGGAAACGCCCCGTCCGCAGCTCGCGCGCGTGGCGCCGCGGGTATTCAGCGACGCCGAGCGCGCCCTCGTGGGCACCGACGCAGAGGCCGAATGGCGGCGGTGTGCGATTTGGAATGTCAAGGAGGCCGCATGGAAAGCGCTGGGACCGGATTTGGACTACCTGGGCGGCATCGAGGTGCTCGAGCTGCTGCCCGCCGCGGATTACCTGTGTGGAGGCCAAATCCCCGTGCGCGTTCAGCAGAACACGCACTCGTTTTACATCGCGCAACTGGCCGGCGAATTCGGCATCGCCATCGGCCCGCTCCCCTGACGCATCACTCGCCCAAGGGCGTGTACGTGCTCGACCCGAAGCCGAGGATGGGCCAAAAAATGAAGGGCAGAAAAAACATCCCGATCGTGAAGCCCACCGACTTGCCAAACCGCAGCGCCAACCGATTCCACGCCCAAATCAAAAACACGATGTTCACATAAGGAAGGATCATGAGCCAAACCCACCACCTGGGCTTCTCAATGATGTCGCACAGCACGATCAAGTTGTAAATGGGCACAATGCACGCCCACCCGGGCTTTCCGGCTTTCTGATAAACCTTCCAATGCGCGGCGAGCAGCAAGACCAAAATGGGGAGGTAGATCAACATGGATCCGAGGATGACGCTGGATTCGTTCATGATGCGATGAATGGTAAATGAAACACGGCAACTTAGTTAAAAAAATCATTCAGCGAGGGCAGCCGGCGGTGAAACGGTGATTTCCACTTCAATGCGGTTGCCTTGGCCGTCGAGCGCATGCAGCCGGTGTGGGCCGGGGGCGAGGGGCACTTCCAATTGATGCGGAGGCGAGGTTTGGCCCAAAAACCGGTCGTCCTCGTACCAAAACACCGTGCTTTCCACCTCCCTGTGCCCGACCTCCAACACCACGCCACCGAGGCGCCCATCCCAATCCCGCGTCCGCTGGATCACCTCCCCCCATTGCGGGTAGAGCCACTCCATCGCCGCCTCCTGGTGCGCCGACCGGCACGACGGATTCCACGCTGGCGGCGACGGCAAGGGCCCTCCTTGTTGTCGGTAATACCAAAGCTGCGATGCCGGCAGCATGAGCCACGTCGTGTCGCGGGCATCGGGGGCGCACGACTTCAGCACGCGCTCGCCGCGGGCGTTCAGCCAAATCGGTTGGCACAGCGCGCATGTGCGCAAGCCATTGGGTGGCGTGAACTGGGCCTC
>ENA-OUOG01003445-OUOG01003445.1-marine-metagenome-genome-assembly--contig:-NODE-3445-length-14825-cov-4.301532_pt1 | contig 14825 bp, 12 predicted proteins | sample MGYA00248635_ERZ508505 | MGnify/ENA primary metagenome ERZ508505 (study PRJEB26176, sample SAMN06267871) | marine metagenome | isolation source: Saanich Inlet, British Columbia, Canada | place: Pacific...
AACCCCCTTACAACACAATTAAAAGCTAAAGGCGTGCAAACGCATATTGAAACTTCTGGAGCTTATAAATTGAGTGGTGATTGGGATTGGATTTGTCTTTCTCCAAAAAAGAATAAACTTCCTACTGAAGAAGTTTTTGCTAAGGCTCACGAACTAAAATGTATCATATATAATAAAGACGATTTTAGATTTGCTGAAGAACAAGCTGCACAGGTAAATGAAGCATGTATTCTGTATCTGCAGCCAGAATGGTCTAAGCGAGATAAAATGATGCCACAGATTGTAGATTATGTGATGGCCAATCCTAAATGGAAAGTCTCTTTGCAAACACATAAATATTTAAATATTCCTTAGTATTCAGTATCTAGGTTATAGAAGCTAATTGTTGGTGTTTTTGAAATAAGATAGATAAAATCACTCATTATAGTCAAAAATGTAAACTGGTTTAATAATAAAATCCAATTGAAATACATTTCAATTGGATTTAATTGTTTTTTAGCTGACAGCTAACAGCTTATTTCGTAAAAGGCACAGCAATTCTAATTTTATCCCAGCCCATGTGTAAATGAGCGCCATCATCAGAAGGTTCAAAAGCCATAGAGAACGCCTCTAAAGATTCATCTCCCATAGTCACAGGAACTTTGATACTCGCTACTGTGTTGTCTTTTTTGTACCCAGAGGCACCCCAGTTATTCACATCAGAGCTTACAATAACTTCCCACGCCGTTTCACCTGGAATCGTAAATAAAGAATAAGTTCCAGCTTTTATTTTAGTACCATTAAGGTTCATGTCTACATTTAATACAAGTTGTGTAGCTTCGTTAGCGCCAGTTCTCCAAACTTTTCCATAAGGTGCTAAATCTGTACCGACAGTTCTTCCTTTAAGTTGAGGTCTACTGTAATAGACTTTAGCCAATTGTTTGTTACCACGTCCTATAGATGCAGCATCTAATGGACTTTTATCAAGCGGTCTAAATTTTTGGGCATCTACATTAAAAGATACCAACATCATAAATGCAAAAGCAATCGTTGTAAATAGTCTTGAGTTTTTCATAAGTAATAATAAAGTTTTTATGGTTTAAAATTAGTAAGTAATTAGAGGTGTATGTCGTAAAAAAGTATTAAAATTTACAGATTGATAGTAGAATGACTGGAAATGCAATTGTTTGATTTCATAAAATAGGATATAATTATTTTTTAATTACATATTGTAGCTAATAAACCATTTAATGTTTATTATTTGAAAGTTTAAATACATATTTGCTTAATAATAATTTATAAAAGTAAAAGTTATGTGCGGAATTGTATGCGCCTTTGATATAAAGCAGAAATCAGAAAGTCTGAGACCTCAAGTATTAGAAATGGCAAAAACCATAAGACATCGTGGTCCAGATTGGAGTGGTATTTATAGTGATGAAAAAGTGATAATGGCTCACGAACGGCTAGCTATCGTAGATCCAGCATCTGGTAAACAACCTTTGTTTAGTGCAGATGAAAAACTAATTCTTGCTGCAAATGGAGAAATCTATAACCATAGAGAGTTGCGTTCTAAATTTCCAGATTATAAATTTCAGACTGAAAGTGATTGTGAAGTTATCCTAGCTTTATACCAAGCAAAAGGACATGATTTTGTAGATGACATGAACGGTATTTTTGGTTTCGCCATTTATGATGTAGAAAAAGATGAATATTTTATTGCTCGTGATCATATGGGAATAATTCCTTTATACATGGGTTGGGATAAAGATGGGACATTTTATGTCGCTTCAGAATTAAAAGCTCTTGAGGGTGTTTGTACAAAGATTGAATTGTTTCCTCCAGGGCATTACATGAGTAGTAGTGATGGTAAGTTGGTAAAATGGTACCAACGTGATTGGAATGAATATGAAGCTGTAAAAGAAAACGAAACAAGTATTACTGAAGTGCGTCAAGCATTAGAGGATGCGGTGCATAGACAATTAATGAGTGATGTGCCTTATGGTGTTTTACTGTCAGGAGGGTTAGATTCTTCAGTAACTTCAGCTATTGCAAAAAAGTATTCTGAAAGACGTATAGAAGCCGATGATAAAGAAAAAGCATGGTGGCCTCAGTTACACAGTTTCTCTGTTGGATTAGAGGGCTCTCCAGATTTAGCTGCAGCAAAAAAAGTTGCCGATCACATTGGTACAGTGCATCATGAAATTAAATTCACTATTCAAGAAGGGTTAGATGCGATAAAAGATGTTATCTATAACATAGAAACTTATGATATTACAACCATTCGCTCGTCCACACCAATGTATTTAATGGCTCGTGTTATTAAGTCTATGGGTATTAAAATGGTATTGTCTGGAGAAGGTGCAGATGAAATTTTTGGAGGTTATTTATATTTTCATAAAGCGCCAAACGCACAAGAATTTCATGAAGAAACTGTACGTAAATTAGATAAACTACACATGTACGATTGCTTACGTGCCAACAAGAGTTTAATGGCTTGGGGAATTGAAGGACGTGTACCATTTTTAGATAAAGAATTTATTGATGTCGCTATGCGTATCAATCCAAAAGATAAAATGATCAATGGTGAGCGTATGGAAAAATGGGTTATCCGCAAGGCGTTTGAAGACATGTTGCCAGAAAGCGTAGCTTGGAGACAAAAAGAGCAATTTAGTGATGGCGTTGGTTACAGTTGGATTGATACACTGAAGGATATTGTAGAAAAAGAAGTTACAGATGAGCAATTGGCAAATGCTAAGTTCAGATTTCCTATTCAAACTCCAACAAATAAAGAGGAGTTTTATTACCGTTCAATCTTTGAAGAACATTTCCCTAGTGACACAGCGGCATTAAGTGTGCCTCAAGAAGCAAGTGTAGCTTGCAGTACAGCTACCGCATTAGAATGGGATGAAGCATTTAAAAACATGAATGAGCCATCAGGAAGAGCAATTGCTAATGTTCATGATGATTCATACTAAATATCTTTTATTATAATTTTATAGGCTTAAGGTCAGTTGTAAAGCTGGCCTTTTTTTATTTTAAACTCTTATAAATCATTACTTTTAGTAAATCTTTCAATTTTAACTAAACTTATAATGAAGAAATTTTTTTCAATTCTTGTGTTACTAACATTTTTATTTCAGACAAATGCTCAAGAATTCTCAACACAAGTGCAGCGATTTATAACAGTAAGCGATTTAGAATTTGCAATTACCAATGTCAACGTCATTGATGGAACGGGAAGTCCAATCAAAACGAATCAGACTCTTATTATCTCAAATGGAAAAATCAAGGAGATAGGAAGTGGTATTACATTATCTCCCAATATAAAAGTTATAGATGGCTCGGGAAAGACAGTGATACCAGGTTTAGTTATGCTTCATGAACATATGTTTTACACCATGCCTTTTGAAAATTGGTTTAGTGTTGGTCAAATGACGTTTACATTTCCAAGATTGTACTTAGCAGGTGGTGTCACTTCTATGCGAACTGGTGGAAGTATTCAGCCACAAACAGATTTAAATGTAAAAAAATGGATTAATGAAGGAAAAATGACCGGGCCAAAAATGCATGTAACGGGACCTTTTATAGAGCGAGAAGGACCTAAAGTTCCAGAATTAGGATTTATTGATAGTCCTGGAGAAGTATCTAAGATTGTAAATTATTGGGCAGATAAAGGTGTAACATCTTTTAAGGTTTATAATAATATCACAAAAGACGATTTAAGGATTTGTGTCGAAGAGGCGCATAAGCGCGGTTTAAAGGTTACAGGTCATTTATGCTCATTAACTTATGAGGAAGCTTCTAATATTGGTATTGATAACTTAGAGCATGGCTTTATGGCAGCTAGTGATTTTTCAAACGATAAAGAAGAAAATATTTGTGATCCCTTTTCTGCTAGAGAAGGATTAACTAACGAGCCATTAGATGGAGATACTATAAATGCACTTATAGATTTATTAATCAAGAATAAAACAACAATCACTACGACACCAAATGTTTTTGAGCCTTATACAGACAGGGAGATTGTGCCAGGTGGAGGTTTAGGAGCCTTAGCCTCACAAATCCAAGAAGGTTTAATAGAGAGTCATAAACGTGCTCAAGGGAGAGATTCAAGTAGTCTAGTCAGATTTAATAAAAATTTAGCTTGGATAAAACGGTTTTATGAAAAAGGAGGTTTGCTTGTTGCGGGTACAGACCCAACTGGAGCCGGAAGAACCGTTGCTGGTTATGCGAATCAACGTACAGTAGAAATACTTGTGGAAGCAGGATTTAAAGTTGAAGAGGCCATCAAAATATGCACACTTAATGGTGCCGTGTTTTTGGAACAAGAAAAATTTGTAGGAACTCTTGAAGTTGGCAAACAAGCAGATATCTTGCTCATAAATGGTGATTTAAATTCTAATATTAAAAATATTAGAAATTTAGAAATTGTATTTAAAGATGGTGTAGGGTTTGACTCTAAAAAGCTCTTTGGCTCTGTAAAAGGCAAGGTGGGATTAAATTAAAATATCGCTTTTACGGGATTTTGCATTACGCTAAAAAATCGGAGGTAAAAAAAACCATCAAAATCAATTTTAAGCTATTTTTTAGCCGTTTTAAGACACTTTTGAGTAATTAACAAATGTTGATAATTTCTACTCAAAAGGCATAAAATCCTTTTAAAACACCTCTTATTTTCTTATCTTTGATAGTACTCAAAAGAGACGCTCAGGCGTCTTTTTTTGTGATACATTAAAGTATAAAATCTAAGTCAAAAATATAATGAGCGAAAAGAAAGAAGAATTTAACAAACACAATTATTCTGCAGATAGTATTCAGGCCTTAGAAGGTATGGAGCATGTGCGTATGCGTCCCTCGATGTACATCGGAGATGTAGGGACAAGAGGGTTACATCATTTGGTGTACGAAGTTGTGGATAACTCCATCGATGAAGCTTTAGCTGGGCATTGTAATAATATTACGGTAACCATTAATGAAGATAATTCTATAACTACTGAGGATGATGGGCGTGGAATACCAGTAGATTTGCACAAAAAAGAAGGTGTTTCTGCTCTAGAGGTGGTTATGACCAAAATTGGAGCTGGTGGTAAGTTTGATAAGGATTCTTATAAAGTCTCTGGTGGTCTTCACGGTGTTGGTGTAAGTTGTGTTAATGCACTTTCAGAACATCTAAAGGCAACTGTTTTTAGAGGAGGTAACATCTATGAACAAGAATACGAGCGTGGTAAAGCCATGTATCCTGTTAAGCAGGTTGGTACAACAGATAAGAGAGGAACAACAGTTACTTTTAAACCAGATTCAACCATATTTACACAAACCTTAGAGTATAGCTATGATACGCTTGCAAGTCGTATGCGTGAATTAGCTTATTTAAATAAAGGTATTACAATTCATTTAGTCGATAGACGCTCAAAAAAGGAAGATGGTGAGTTTGAAGGCGAAACCTTTCATTCCGAAAATGGACTTACAGAGTTTGTTAAGTTCTTAGATGGAAATCGTGAGCCATTAATGAAGGACGTTATTGCTTTTGAAGGTGAAAAAAATGGTGTGCCTGTTGAGGTGGCCATGGTATATAATACCTCCTATTCAGAAAATTTACATTCATACGTAAATAACATCAATACCCATGAAGGTGGAACACATTTGTCTGGTTTCCGTCGTGGATTAACACATACATTAAAAAAATATGCTGATGGTTCAGGGATGTTGGATAAATTGAAGTTTGATATTTCTGGAGACGATTTCCGTGAAGGTTTAACAGCCATTGTATCTGTAAAGGTACAGGAGCCTCAGTTTGAAGGTCAGACTAAAACAAAGTTAGGTAACCGTGAGGTTTCGGCTTCAGTTTCTCAGGCCGTATCAGAGATGCTAACTGATTATTTAGAAGAGCATCCAGATGATGCAAAAATTATTGTTCAGAAAGTAATTTTGGCTGCTCAAGCACGTCACGCTGCTCAAAAAGCTCGTGAAATGGTTCAGCGTAAAACCGTTATGAGTATCGGTGGTTTGCCAGGGAAGCTAAGTGATTGTTCTGAGCAAGACCCAGCAAAGTGTGAAGTATTTCTAGTTGAGGGAGACTCGGCAGGAGGTACGGCAAAGCAAGGTCGTGATAGAGCATTTCAAGCCATTTTACCATTAAGAGGTAAAATTCTTAATGTAGAGAAAGCTATGCAACATAAGGTTTTTGAAAATGAAGAAATTAAAAATATCTTCACAGCACTTGGTGTAACCATAGGCACTGAAGAAGATCCTCGTGCACTAAATTTATCTAAATTAAGATACCATAAAGTGGTAATTATGTGTGATGCCGATATTGATGGTAGTCACATTGCCACTTTAATATTAACATTCTTCTTTAGATACATGAAGGAATTGGTTGAAAATGGTCATATTTATATAGCTACCCCACCTTTATATTTAGTCAAAAAAGGAGCTAAAAAGCAATATGCTTGGTCAGATAAAGAACGTGATACTATTGTTGAAGGATTTGGAGATGGGTCAAAAATTCAACGTTACAAAGGTTTGGGAGAAATGAATGCGGAGCAACTTTGGGATACAACGATGAATCCTGAGTTCAGAACAATGCGTCTTGTGCAGATAGAGAATGGTATTGAGGCTGATCGTATTTTCTCAATGCTTATGGGTGATGAAGTACCACCACGTCGTGAGTTCATTGAAAAAAATGCTATTTATGCAAATATTGATGCATAACAAATTATGAATTAATAAGTTTTAAAAGAGCTACTTTGTAAGTAGCTCTTTTTATTTGTTAATACTATTATAAGTATTAAATAAAAGATGGAATTTACTAGGTAAAAGCTTAAATTTGCAGCCTATATATTTAATAATTTTAAAAAAAAACTATAAAAATGAAAGTAACTGTAGTTGGTGCTGGTGCTGTTGGTGCAAGTTGTGCAGAGTATATTGCAATTAAAAACTTTGCTTCAGAAGTTGTCATCTTAGATATTAAAGAAGGTTATGCTGAAGGTAAAGCCATGGATTTAATGCAGTGTGCATCTCTAAATGGATTTGATACTAAGATTGTAGGTAGTACAAATGATTATACTAAAACAGCAAATAGTGATATTTGTGTAATTACATCAGGTATTCCGCGTAAACCAGGAATGACTCGCGAGGAATTAATTGGTATTAATGCAGGTATTGTAAAATCAGTGTCTGCTAGTTTGGTAGAGCATTCTCCAAATACAATTATCATCGTTGTAAGTAATCCAATGGATACAATGACATATTTGGTTCATAAAACTACAGATTTACCAAAACATAGAATCATAGGCATGGGTGGAGCATTAGATTCAGCCCGTTTTAAATACAGATTGGCAGAAGCTCTAGAAGCTCCTATTAGTGATGTAGATGGAATGGTAATTGGAGGACATAGTGACAAAGGTATGGTCCCGTTAACATCTCATGCAACAAGAAATAGTATTAAAGTTTCTGAGTTCTTATCTAATGAGCGCTTAACACAAGTAGCAGAAGATACTAAGGTTGGTGGAGCAACACTTACCAAGTTATTAGGAACATCGGCATGGTATGCGCCAGGTGCAGCTGTTTCTGGTCTAGTACAAGCTATCGCTTGCGACCAAAAGAAAATATTCCCATGTTCTACTTTCTTAGATGGCGAGTATGGCCTAAATGATTTATGTATTGGCGTTCCAGTAGTTTTAGGTAGAAACGGTATTGAAAAAATCGTAGATGTATCTTTAAGTGATGCTGAAAAAGTTCATATGGCGCAAAGTGCTGAAGGCGTAAAGAAAACAAATGGGTTATTAGAATTATAACCGCATATTAAAGTAATAATTACAAGCCTTATTAGTGTTTGTTGGCACTGATGAGGCTTTTTTAAATCTAAAAACAATGAAAAAATTAGTTACCCTTTTTGTGTTAATGTTAGCTTTAATTGCCACTTCTCAAGATAAATTTACTGAGGGTGTAATTATAATGAAACAAAGCATGACCTCCCCAAATGAAGTAATCAATGCGAGTTTAGCATCATTAGGAGAAATAATCACTACTACTTACGTTGATGGAAATAAGTCTAGAACAGAATCTTCTAATCCAATGTCTGGAGACGTTACCGTAATTATGGATTCTGACGCAAGCATGTCGTTACAGCTTATGGATGTTCCAGGTATGGGTAAAAAGTATGTATCTCAAAAAATTGAGATTACAGAAGAAATGCTTAAGAACATTACCATCGAAGAAGGTTCGGAGACAAAAAATGTTTTAGGGTATGACCTTAAGCATTTTATAGTTACAATGAACCAACAGGGAAGTGAAATGAAAATGGAAATGTTTGTTACAGATAAAATTGACCGTGTCATGACCCAACAAACAGCAATACTGGGTAATAAGGTAAAAGGCTTTCCATTGTACATGATTACGACTATGAGTCAAATGGGTTCTGAAATTGTAATCACAACAGAAGTCACAAAGATTGACCCTCAGCCAGTTGACGATGATAAGTTTAATTTAACGCCTCCAGAAGGCTACACAAAAATGTAGATTAAAACACTTAAATATTTCTATTATAAAGACTGCTATTTTGCGGTCTTTATTTTTTATATTTGGCGTGTGCGAAGAAAATGGTACATAGTAAGTTTTGTATTGAGTTTAACTCTTTTAGGAGCTATTCAACAATATCAAGAACCTAAGGCAAATCAAGAGGTTATTCTTCAGTTTGAAGAATCACTTTCAGATTCTGATGTTCAACAATCATTAGAAGAAATTTCTATTTCTTTAGAAAAGATTGGGGTAGATGGCATTACTATTACTTCAGATAACGCCTTGTATCGCATATCTTTTTATAGTGAGTCTGCTACAAAAAACATAAAAGAACTACTTTCTAAAACAGTTGGTGTTTCTTTAAGTGATAGTTCTGAACCTAATCAAAAAGAAGACAAGAAATATAATTTTGATGTTTTAAAAATTGAGCCAAGAACTTCTACCTCTTGGGATTTTGAGGCTCAAGAAGTCACAATAATAAACCTTAAGAGCGATCGCTCATTTAACCCTGACGTTTTAAAGTTTCCAGTTTTAGTTGAGGCAGGTAAAATCACATTCGATTTAAGAGTAGCATACAATGCTAATCGTTCGGTAGTATTTGAATCAGACAACACATCTTATAATAATCCAGAAGTCCGAGCAGGACCTTTAGCTTAATTTCTCAAAATTATTTGTCATTCTGAACGGTCGCACTGAGCGCAGTCGAAGTGTTGTTCAGAATCTCCACCAATTAAATGAGATGCTGAAATAACCCCGAAATATCAGGCCAGTAAGACAAATCGAGAATAATTTCTATTCTCAATTTTTATTTCAAATTAATTTATTAATAAATAATTGCTGAAATTTTCAGCATAAAACCAAAAACAATGGAAAACAAAGGATTAGTGAAGCTTTTTGCTGTACTATTTGGATTGGTAAGTATTTACCAATTATCATTTACGTTTAAAGCTAATCAAATTGAAAAAGAAGCGAAGCAATTCGCGCAATCTAAACACACAGAAAGTGCAGATATTAGCGCCGCTGAGTTACGTTACTTAGATTCATTAAATAATGAAGAAGTGTATAACATGGGTGTAAGTAAATTTACTTACAGTGATGTTAAAGACAATGCCATGAATTTAGGTCTTGACCTAAAAGGTGGTATCAATGCTATTATAGAAATATCTGTAAAAGATATTTTAAAAGGATTGGCAAATAATAGTAAAGACCCAATTTTTAATCAAGCATTAGAAAATGCTGACGAACTTCAGAAAGATTCACAAGACTCTTACTTGGAGTCGTTTTACACGGCTTTTAACCAAATAAAAGGCGAAACTAAATTGGCCTCTCCAGACATTTTTGCTAATAGAACGCTTAGTGATGACATTACATTTAACATGACAGACGATGAGGTAAAAAGCGTCATATCTCGTAAAGTAGATGAGTCTATTGTTTCTGCTTTCGAAGTATTACGTAATCGTATTGATGGGTTTGGGGTAACGTCTCCAAACATTCAACGTCTAGGAAATGGCGGTCGTATTCTTATTGAGTTACCAGGGGCAAAAGATAAAAAACGTGTTGTTGATATCATCACAAAAACTGCACAGTTACAGTTTTGGGAAACGTATACAACACAAGATTTAGCAGCTTATTTATTTCAAGTAAATCAACGTTTGGTAGATGCTCAAAAGGCAAAAACAGAAACAGATGCTACAGAGGGAGAAGCCACAGAAGCTGAAGAAGAAAAAGACTCGACCTCTAGTGTTATTGATGATTTAACAGGTCAGATAGAGAGTGATTCTACGGCAGTCCAAGAAGATGTTAACCCATTAGGAATCCAAGGCATTGGTCAAGGAGGTCCAGTACTTGGAACATTCTTAGCTAAGGATAAAGATGCTGTTCTTAAAAAATTAGAAGCGAATCGCGACTTATTACCAACAGATCAACGCTATGCGCGTTTTGCTTGGGGAAAACCAGCAGATAAAGATTCTGAATTTGTAGACTTATATGCACTAAAAGGGAATAGAGATAATGAACCTCAATTAAGTGGTGCTGTTATCACTGATGCAAGACAAGATTATGACCAAGTTAATCGCCCTGCTGTAAGTATGCAAATGAATGCAAAAGGGGCAAAGATATGGGAAGAAATGACCAAGGTTGCCTACGAAACCAGGGGAAACATTGCTATTGTATTAGATAACATTGTATACTCTGCACCCGGTGTGAGCACAGGGCCAATTGCAGGAGGTAATTCTCAAATTTCAGGAACATTTACTTTAGAAGAAGCTACAGATTTAGCAAACGTCCTTAGAGCTGGTAAATTGCCTGCTTCTGCTGAGATTGTTCAAGCAGATGAAGTAGGACCTTCTTTAGGTCAAGAAGCTATCGATAGTGGTATGGTTTCATTTGGGCTAGCATTATTGTTCGTGTTGCTATGGATGATTTTTTACTATGGTAAAGCAGGTGGATTTGCAGATGTTGCCTTATTATTCAACATTCTTTTAATCTTCGGTGTATTATCAGGTTTAGGAGCTGTGCTAACTTTGCCTGGTATTGCAGGTATCGTATTAACCATTGGTATTTCGGTAGATGCCAACGTACTTATTTTTGAGCGTATTAGAGAAGAACTTGCAAAAGGAAAAGATCAAAAACTTGCCATTAAAGATGGTTTTGCAAATGCATTATCATCAATCTTAGATGCCAATATTACAACAGGTTTAACGGCACTCATATTATTTGTATTTGGTACAGGACCAATTAAAGGTTTTGCAACTACCTTAATCATTGGTATTTTAACGTCGTTATTTACAGCTATTTTTATAACAAGATTGTTAATCGATTGGTATGTAAGTCGTGGCGGAAAATTAGATTTCTCCACAGCCTTAACTAAAGGATTCTTACAAAATGTAAATATCAATTTCTTAGGAAAGCGTAAAATTGCCTATGTTATTTCTGGTATTTTAATCACTGCAGGTATTGCTTCTTTATTTACAAACAAATTAGATGAAGGTATTGATTTTGTTGGAGGTAGAACATATCAAGTGCGTTTTGCACAATCTGTATCTACAGAAGAAGTGGCTAAAACTTTAAATGATCCATCAGTATTTGGAAGTGCAGAAGTTAAAACTATTGGTTCAGATAATCAATTAAAGATTTCAACCAAGTATAAAGTAGATGATAATTCTACAGAGGCTGATGAAGAGGTACAGTCAAAACTTTTTGAAGCACTTAGAACATATTTGCCTGATGGCATTACTTACCAAGAATTTCTAGATGGTTCAGGAGATGCTAAGATTGGTAAGATGTTATCAAGTAAAGTTAGTCCAACGATTGCAGATGATATTAAAAAATCGTCTTTCTGGGCTATTCTAGGGTCTTTGGTTGTGGTATTCTTATATATACTAATTCGTTTTAAGAGATGGCAATTCTCATTGGGTGCAGTTGCCGCCGTATTCCATGATGTTTTAATCGTATTAGGTATTTTCTCATTAACATGGAAATTTATGCCATTTAGTATGGAAATTGACCAAGCCTTTATAGCGGCCATATTAACGGTAATAGGTTACTCGTTAAATGATACTGTTGTTGTGTTTGATAGAATTAGAGAATTTCTTAATGAGCATACAAGTTGGGAGTTTGGTAAAACCATCAATGCGTCATTAAACAGCACATTGAGCAGGACATTAAATACATCTTTAACAACATTAGTGGTGTTAATGGCCATGTTCTTTTTAGGAGCAGATTCACTCAGAGGATTCTTATTTGCTTTAATTGTGGGTGTATTAGTAGGTACATATTCATCTTTGTTTATTGCAACGCCAGTGATGTATGATACCGCTAAAAAAGGAGATGCTGCGGAGTCTTTAAAGAAGAAGGTAAAGGAAGACGATACTGAAGAAGCTTAATTTATTACAAAAGGTTTATACTAAAAAAACGCTGCCAATTGGCAGCGTTTTTTTGTTCAATTAAATTAGTCATTGAATATTTATTCAACCATTCTATGAAAAACGATGCTGTTGGAATTAAAATTTGATGGTCTAGTATTACTTCCTGTGAAGTTAATAGCCATTTGCATTTTGTTTTTATCAATCATTCTAAAGATACCTCTCATGCGACCTGCTTCTTGAGCCTTCTTTTTATCCCATATAACAAAGTTTATTTCGTGTGGCTCTTTTTTGGTATTAATCCTATATTTTAGTGAGGCATTAATCCCGCTATGATTGTAAGAATTACCACCCATTATTTCGCCGCCAAACTCAAAGGTGGCATAACGATCTTTGGTCAATGTTAAATAGCCAATGTCACCTTTGTCTATTCCTCTCCATTTACCAATATGAGATTGGTCTTTTTTAAAAGAAGGAGCAGTGCATAAAAAAATGGTAAACAGCAGTACTGTCACGCATTTAAAAAATTTCAATACCATAGTAGCTTAATTGAATACAACTTTAAAAATAAATTTTATCACCAATCCCAAGATTCCATGCATCAGAAAGACCTGCGTTTACTTCTAGAACATATTTAGCAGGAAATTGAGAAGGAAGTGATGTTTCATCAAAAGGTTTTGCATTTTTTTGAAAACTAACAATAGTACTATCGCTAGAAATATAAATGATGTCTAACGGGATTCTTGTATTTTTCATGTAAAAACTACGCGCCATTTCATTAGGAAAAATAAATAGCATGCCTTGAGAGTCTTCCATACTATCACGGTACATTAAACCCGTTTGCGTCTGGTAATCATCATCAGCAATTTCGATATCTAAAGATTTAATAATAGAATCGGAGTCCTTTTTTATAAGTTGAAGTGAGCCTTCTTTTTCAAAACTAATGTTTATGGGTTTTGGTTTTGACTTAGCAGAATTATCACAGCCCAAAAGCCCTATAATAAACAATAACAAATAGTATGTTTTATGAAATCTCTTCAATATTAAGAATGTTCTTTATTTTTTGTTTTGTAAACAAACATAAAATATAATCCAATAATAATAAACGGAATACTCAACCATTGTCCAGTTGAAAAAAGACCAAGATTCTCTTCCAAGAAACCTCCCTGACTTACTTTTACGTATTCTACAAAAAACCTAACAGTCCAAAGTAAAACTAAAAATAAACCAAATAAAAAGCCAGGTTGTTCTGATTTTTTTGTTTTCCAATAGGTATAGAATAAAATAAGAAATACAAATATGTAGAAAAAAGCTTCATACAATTGTGCAGGATGTCTTGGTGCTGTTTCACCAAGTTGTTTAAATACAACTCCAGAACTTGTTCCTGTAAAATCACCAATAATTTCAGAATTAATAAAATTGCCTAACCTTACAAATACAGCACCTAAAGCAACTGGAATAACGACACGGTCCAAAATCCAAAGGACACTACGTTTTAATACTTTTTTATTGTAGAGGTACATAGAGATAATCATGGCAATGGCAGCCCCATGACTTGCAAGACCTTGAAAACCTGTAAATTCAAAACCCCCTTTAAACTTAAAAGGAAGAAAAATGCTAAAAAAATCTTCTGTGATTAATTCTGGTTGGTAAAAAATAACATGTCCTAATCTAGCACCGAGCATTATCCCTAATACTGAATAAATGAATAAAGAATCTAATGATTCGTCAGATTCTCCTTCGTTTTTATAAATGCGTTTTGTGATGTAGAATCCTAGAATGAAGGCAACTATCCACATGACACTATAAAAGTGCAGTTTAAAAAATCCTAAATCCAAAAATTTTGTGGGGTCCCAAACGAATTCTAAGGCGTACATATTATTACAAATTTAAGATGTAAATATAATATTTTAGAAAAGAAAGGAAATAGGATTAAGGCAATATTAGTCATCTTTTGGAGGAACAGGGTCAAAACCCTTTCCTCCAAAAGGATGACAACTAAAAATTCGTTTTACAGCCAACCAACCACCTTTGAAAATACCATGAACTTCTAGCGCCTCTTTTGCATAATGAGAGCAAGTAGGTTGGTAGCGGCATGTTGCCGGTGTTAATGGTGAAATCAAAGTCTGATATATTTTGATTAAAAATAAAAATGGTGCTATTACTATTTTTTTAATCATTTTATATATGTTCTCTGATGAGAAGTAGATGTCGCAGCTTGTTTTTATTTTAGAGAGAAGGTGGTTCCTTCACGTCCGTCTTTTAGTATAATTCCTGCTTCAGACAATTCGTCTCTAATTTTATCTGAGAGCGCAAAGTCCTTATTAATTCGTGCCTCTTTTCTTAGCTTGATTAACAATTCTATTGCGGCATTAAGTTTATCTGTACCAGCATTAGAAGCCTTACTATTTACCAAACCGAGTACATCAAATGTAAAAGTGTTTAAGGTCGATTTTAAAAGTT
>ENA-OUOG01003447-OUOG01003447.1-marine-metagenome-genome-assembly--contig:-NODE-3447-length-14819-cov-4.181454_pt1 | contig 14819 bp, 13 predicted proteins | sample MGYA00248635_ERZ508505 | MGnify/ENA primary metagenome ERZ508505 (study PRJEB26176, sample SAMN06267871) | marine metagenome | isolation source: Saanich Inlet, British Columbia, Canada | place: Pacific...
AATAAAAGTCGAGTACAAATCAAGCATGGGTAATGTGTAATGTAGGCAACACAGTCTTGTGAAGAAACGCCACGTTTGGCACAATCGCACAATGCATTTTGTTCTGCGTGAATGGTAGCTTGTTCGTGGTTATCCCGCACGATGCTTTCGTGCGGGCATCCAGGAAGGAATCCATTGTATCCTTGACTGATGATGCGGTTGTCCTTTACTAATAAACAACCGACTTGTAGGCGGTGGCACGGAGACCTTTTTGAAGTAACTTGAACGATTTCTTTAAAATATTCGTCCCAGCTGGGTCGATTGGGTTGATTATCCATCTATTATTATACATCACGTAAATTTTATATTCTTTCGCAATAAGTCAGGACGTGAATTCCAGTGTTTGTTTGTAGGATATGAAGGAATAAGAAATGAACGGCGCACGCACGAAAGTAGTGAAAATGTCTTTCGGTAGGTGGCATTCTTGCCATACGAGAAGGTTTGTAAATGGTTTTTTTATTCCAATAGTCATTGATAAAGAACGCATAAAGGTGTATCATGGTGCGAAAGTAATATAAACTACCACAGTCATATTGATGAGCTCGAATTGCTGAATACAAGAAGCAGACAACGGTCAGCATTTTGTCCATTTTCCAGTATAAACTGTCTTTATAGATGCGATACCAATGTAGGGTGGTGGTAATGTATAGGAAAGAAAGAAGGAGGCCTAACATCGTTTCACCGTGAGTATAGCAGCATATAGCCAATCGCATAATACTCAATGCGGAGACGCACCCAATGCGAGAATACCGGGTAGGTATTATCACTTTGGGTTTATAGCGAACAATTGTATTCATAGTTGTATGTATGAATACAGATTCATTTTTTTACGTAGTTATTAAGGTAAAATATTGTATTGGGCTAATTTGGCACGTAAGCTATTCGCGGCGTTTATCAAGGTAGAAGACTTGCCTTGTAAATCGGTGCTGTATTCTTGGATGCATTGAATATTTTCATCATTGGACATGGCAATACTGACGCCGTATTCGCATAATGTGTTCCAGTTATCAATGGTCTCAACCGATTTTTGTATAATATGTTTTTCTTCTGGTGAGAGGTCTGCGGTAGCGTTCAGCGAAGGGTCAGACGCGTCGGGTGCAACAAAGTGGTCGATGTATTTCATCGCACAATTGAGTTCGGACATAACGCCATCGAGAACGACTTTGGTCTCTTGTGCGGATTGTGGTAACTGAATGGTGGTGGTGGAGAAGATCGTTTGTTTGAATCGACCAAAGGTTTCCGACAAATTAACAATGCGTTTAAGTGCAGCAAGAACTTGGGTTAAGAAGTTCATATCGGTAATGACGCTCACGCTTTCCAATTTCAAAATGAAACCTTCAAACAATTCACTTAATTGGTCGGCGGCAGTGGCAAATTCATTGAAACCGTCAATATTAACGTCAAGTTCCATTTGTTTTGCTTCGTTGGCAATGCGAGAAGCAGCCAAAAACAACTCATTATAGTCTTCAATGGAACCTTTACCGTGGAAATCGGAGCATTGTAATTCTGCGGCGTAGTTTTTAATTTCTAATAAAACGGCATTGGACGCGCTGTCATTACCCGATAAATCGTTGTATGTTTCCACGGTTTTGTTCAAATCTTGTTCGATTTGTGGGTCATATAATTCGGGGTCGGTGGTCTCAAATGTGTGTTTGGTCAAATCATCACCATCGGCGTCTTTGCCTTCTGCGTAGGTAATTTCATAACCTTCTCCGTCAATGGTGGTACTGGACAAATCAGATACGATTTGAGGACTCACAAAACTGATGTCAATGGCAACATTGGAAGCATCTACAATGTTGTTGGAAGAGTCAACGGAGTTGCCGGAAGCATCATTATCGCTACTATAACCAGACATATATGAATACTATGGATACTTTATAAAATACAAAAAAACTCACTAAACACACTGTATATGGTGTCATATTTTACAATTGTAATATTATAATTACATTTGTAAAGAATTTCATAGAGGAAATTAGATTTTGAGTCCCAATACGTGTTTATATTTGCTATTCATGAGTTCAAGCATGGTATCTGATTTGAGTAATTGTTCTTGTTTGAGAATAGAAGCACCTTCTTCAATCAAATCTTTGGAGTTTCGAATAATGAATTCCGCATAGCCATAAGCATCGTGAATCAACTGTTCAACTTCTGCATCGACTTTTTCTTTGTATTTCTCGCTGATGTGTGGATAAATGAGTTCTTTTCCCATACCATAATAGCAAACCATTTTCTGTGCCAATTTCAGTGCTTCTTCAAAGTCATTAATGGCACCGGTAGTGACAGAAACGCCATAAAAGACTTCTTCTGCAATGCGTCCAGCCAATAAAATCATAAGGTGTTCAAAAAGTGCTTCTCGGGTGACAATATTAGAGCCAGTATTTTCAAAAACGGTATAAGCGGGGGTATTTGGGGCAGACAAATTGATGACGACTTTGGTCATTTTGCCGTGATGTTTGCTCAACATGCCGACAACTGCGTGTCCCAATTCGTGAATCGCAATTTGGTCGATAATGGCTTGTGTGAATTCGTGTTCATTTGGTTGCCATCCCGCAATCATTTTATTGAATACAACGTCGAGGTCTTTGGTGTTGAATTGGTGTCTATTTTCACGCAATGCCAATAACATAGCTTCGTTCAACAAGTTCTCAATTTGTGCGCCGGAGAATCCGTTTGTATTTTCGACCAAATCATCGATAACAATATCTGGACTATAAGGTTTTCCTTGAATATGAATATCCAGAATATGTTTTCGTGTTTCGCTGTCAGGGTTGCCGATAAAAACGCGTTTATCAACGCGTCCAGGACGCAACAAAGCGTCATCCAATAAATCTGCACGGTTGGTGGCACCAATAAGGAAAATGCCACTGGTATTATGGAAGCCGTCCATAGCAACTAATAGTTCGTTTAATGTGCTATCGCGTTCATTGCCGGATGTGTCTCCATCCACGGTGGAGCGTTTCCGTCCCAATGCGTCAATTTCATCAATAAAAATGATACAAGGAATATTGTCTCGGGCTAATTGAAACAATTCGCGAATACGGCTGGAACCAACGCCGACATATTTTTCTTGAAACTGTGCTCCGGAGACGGGGATAAAGCTGGTTTTTGCTTCTCCGGCAAGTGCTTTTGCGAGTAATGTTTTGCCATTACCGGGTGGTCCTTCAAAAATGAGTCCTTTGGGTACACGCACATTGTATTGTGCGTATTTGGTGTAATTGGAAATAATATCAATGCATTGGTCTAATTCTTTTTTTACATTATGATAACCGCCCACATTCTCAAATGTGATACCGGAGTCCTTAACTACTTCAAAATTTTCGCTGCTTTTTCGTTGGTTTTGACGAAAACTACGCGAACGTAATTTACTCAAAATGTCTTCGTCATCATCGTCATCGTCGTCGCCATTTCTCTTACTTGGTGGAAATCCAAACATGTCTTTGTTAATAATAATACGTAGCCCTGGCGTGCCTGGCAAAGCATTCGTATTATTCGCTTGTTTCAGTATTTTGTCAATCATGTCTTCTCCGGTGGTGTCATTGTCGGATGAATCGTATGGGTTTGACATATTTTTTGCATGTAATCGTTGAATGTATCGTGCGTGTCCGTAGTGTGACAAGGGATATTTTCGATGAAACTGAGGACTATTTTGGAATCCGCTGCGTATAGGCAATGAAAATAATTGAGAAGAATGTGGTTTATACGCACTATTCCGGAAAGAATAGGTGGGAATAAACAAAAGTAATAGATAAAAAAACATCTATAAAGATTGTTGGTAAGACGTTTCTATTTTGTTTTTGTAAATACTTTCAAAAAACGCCTACAACAAGGCATTGTCCAACTCAGGAAGGCATCCTTGGTCGTATTTTGTAAAACAATTCACAGACGTGCAAGTAATCGTGTAATGGTTTTCGCTATTTATTTCTTTACTGTAGTCCCGAACCCGCAAGGTATAGGACATATGAACGTGAAAATCGTTGATTTTGCAAATAATGACATTGAGAAATAGACCGCTGTATCCGGTAATGTAATATTCGAGTGTTACATTTCCTTGTTGTGTTATTATATTATGCATGACGTACAATAAGCGAAATTTGATGTCCAAATACTGGTTTTTCTTATCTTTTTTAGTAGCTTGTAGGCACTTAATGGAAAGGGTTTCAAGTTCGTGTTCTGTAAAGGGCATTTCCATGGAGGGTGTTTTGTTCCGTAAATGAATAAATTTCAATAAATAGTGGCAAATACAGTCGGCTAATCGTCGAATGGGGGATGTAAAATGGCAATATTCGGGCATACCAACCAAGTCGTGTGATTTGACGGAAGACAAATAGTCTGCGGTGATTCCATTCATAATGATTTGTTGTATCATTTCTTCGCCGGTAATGTTGTTGCTGGTAGTACTTAACCATTCTTTTGCTTCACACGTTCGAAAGATACCGGTATTCAATGTATTTTTCAAGTATTCTCCGACAAAGGAATTCGCAAAAATGGCAAATTCGGCAATCATTTGTTTCATCGCTTTTTCTTCTGGGGTATCTTGATACAAATAGGCGTTATTGTTGTTATCGTAAACAGTATATGCTGTAGATAATTCGTTTAATTTTACTCCTTTTGTGTGTCCTGCTCTGATTTGTTGCAGTGCTTTACTTATTTTCAGCCCTATGTTGAATGCGTTTATTTGCTTATTTTCGGACGCTTGTTTGTATGAAAAGGCGTTTTCCGCTTTTACGCACAGTTTACTGAAAACCAAACGAATATCGCCAATGGGTGTATAATGAGTTTTATCTATTTCGGACAGAACGGAAATCGCTTTTTTGTGTTCGTGGTCTCCTTTCAAACTGGATAATTTCAAAATGGAATCGGGAATCATATGAATGGGTTTGCGATTGGACAAGTATTTTGTGGTTGTGCGATTGACAATGTCCTGCCATAAATCGGAATGTAAATGTATATATTCGGTAGGGTCGGCAATATGAATGGCTAGGAATAGCTTACTGTTGTCGTGGTTGGTGTATATACTGAATGCGTCGTCTGCGTCTTCACATCCTTCTGGGTCGATACTATATACTTCATAAGGTGTCATATCAACGCGGTCGTTATTGTGTATAGAATATGGATGGGACTCCAATATATGGGTTGTAAGGAGGTTGTCGTGGTGTTCGTCTCTTTTTTGTCCGTAAATGGGTTCGATGAAAGTCGTATAATTGTTTTCAAAAATGTTTGCGGTCATTATACTCGTGTAATATGTAATGTTTAAATATTAAAATGCGTTGTTTTTATTGTTAAAAACAAAGCAAGAAGAATCTTACTGGAATTAATTTTGAACCGTTTGTAGAAAACAAACCATACAATGGAGTGAAAAACGGATAATGTCTAATAATAATGTCTATGAATGAGAAACATAGCACAATACGAGTTGGAAAAGAGCATCAACATAGCACAACACGTACATACAATGGCGTTGGGAAAAATGAACAATATATGCAATGAAAAGGGAAACAGAGCATAATATAGGGGAGAATACATACATATTTGTAGGGGTAATGTCATAAAATCATGTAGTCAAATCATGTAATCAAATCTTGTAATAAAGATTACCGTACAAGTGCAACATTCTGCAATGTAGCATTGTGGTTTTCTTTATTTTCTTTATTTTGTATTTTGGAAGGGTGTTTTCGCAAACAGCCTCGTTTATGGGCGGCCAATGCTTTCAAGTTATTCGCATTGTATTTACTACATACATCGCATTTCAAACCACTTGAACGCACGGGGGCACAATAATGAGTAGTCAAATAGCCTTCCAAAAATGGAAATTTCATATCGTCTACTTGTTGGGTGAGTTTCTTTTGCGTTTCCTTAATAATCTCGCACATAGAAACTTTCTGGTGTAAAAACAGCTGGTATTCGTTATTGATTTTCTCCAATATTTCTTTCGAAATAGAAACCCCGTCATTATTGGCATCTTTGTTATGGATTTCGCCCCATTTTTCCATAAAATGGTCGACCATTTGAATCGCCAGCTGTAATTTATATATATTCTCATCTTGTTCAGTGGGATTTTTACAGAATTGATGGATATATACCACTATATTATTATTATGAACGTCGAGTTGAAAATCTGTTTTATCTACGAACCCCGTATTTTGTGATATAAAAATACCACAACCGTCGTATTGTCCAAACTCGCGTAATACAGAAACCATTTTGTCTTTGCTGATGTTTTCACAATCGTCCATCATACATACATATAAAGGATGTTTACGAAACCGCTTCATATACAGTGTCTGGTAATTAGGTTCAGACACTGTTTTTTTGATGTCGGCAATAGGGAACATCTTTGTGAAAAGGTTGTATAATTCCACCACATTATGGGGTTGATTATGAGGTGTATCTTGAATGGTTTTCTTTTCTTGTAGTTGGGATGTGTATAATTGTTGTAATGTGGCAACCATGGTTGTTACATTGGACATATTGTCGTTGGTGTTTTGTAGCAGTTGTTGGAATTGGTTACTAATAATCGGATGGTTTTCTTGGTTTGAAAGTACCATTTTTTCCATAATGTCAATGATTAGCAGGTTCATTGCTTCAAAGGAAATGTGTGGGTTCGCTTCGTAAAAGGATGTAATGCGCGGATGACTCGTACAGCACGTCATAATAATAATATAGAATAGTATATTATTATTGTAATTACAACGCAAACCTTTATACCTGTGTCGTTATTCATTATAAGTGTTCCGTAAAAATGTTTGCGTTATCCCACAGAGGGTGGGATGATAATCTACAGAGGGTGAATGATTCAAGTGATTATTCTGTCAAATCGCTCATAATTTCTGAAATGGAATCCATTTTGTTTCCCGATGGGCAAGAATTGCAAGAGCTCAATACAAATTTTCCGTTCATTTCGTTCATTTGGTGGATGGTTTGGTTTTTTCTGACGATTTCTTGACTGAGCAATGCATTTTTGCGTTTCAAGAAGGAGACTACGTTGGAATGTTTTTCGTTGGATGGGATAGGTGGGCGTTGACTGATTTTCAATTTGTTGAGTTCTTCTTGTAATTTGTTGGTATGTTGTACCAAGTGGTTATATTGTTGTTTTAATTGTTGGTTTTCTTGTGCCAACAATTGTGCGGGTTGAATACGAAACATAATATATATTAATCCAATTTTTTGTTTTGTTCGTTGCCACCGTTTGTTTTCTAAAGAAAAGGTGGTTTTTTACAAATGGTAGAAACAAACGTAGTATAAATAAACTGTATTACAAAATATACAAAAGTAATCACAATTATTATTTTTGTAATGACACCATATAAGGTGTATTCGTTTTAGAACCAGCGTTATTTTATTGGTGCTTTTTATATTATACGTATAAGATATAGTATGTCAACAACAACTACTACCTCTAACGGGGGCGCCACCCCCTTTCAACAGTGGCAATCTTTTTATCCTTCCGGTGCGCCTGGTTCTATGCCACCTTATGCATTTGACCCAACCGTCACTGCTATAAATGATAGTGAGCGTAACTTGACTGCTGAGATTTCTGGTATTGAAAAGAGCATTAACCAATCCACCCTTGGACTGCGTGATGCTGTTGAACGCGGAAACACTTTGATTGGTAATGCTATTGAGCGTACCAGCGGAGATACCAAGTCAACTATGGAAAAGGCTTGTTCGCAAGTAGGTTCTGCTGTGGAACGTAATGGTGGTCAAGTGGGTTCAGCAATAGAACGAACGGGTGGAACCATTATGACTGCAATTGAGAAGGTTGCCGGAGAGCAACGATTAACCACTACTGTTACGGATGCTGCTACGCGTCAAGCGAATGCTGATAGTGCCCGTGATTTGGCAATTGCAATTGAGCGTAATGGTTCAACTGGTGTGACTGCTACTATGCAACAAGGAGAGACTTTGTTAGGTTCCATCGAACGCAACGCGGGCGAAGCTCGCGTAACCACGGTTACCCAAGGTGGTCAATTGGATGCCAAACTAACCGATGTTCGTCATTCTATTTTGAACAACAACAATAGCAGCACCAACGAGATTTTGGCAGCGAATACCCAGAATATCAATGTTCTTTCCAAGGCTATCAACGATAGTTCTATGGAAACTCGTTCATTGGTAACCAATGGATTTTCCAATGCTATGAGCGAACAATTGAAGTCGAATGTCAAGGCAGGAGAGCATTATGCTTCTCTATTATTGGAACAACAAAAAGTAAAAGAATACTTGGCTGCAAAGGGAGACAACCAATTTGCAATGACCCAAATGGAATTACAGAAATGTAAATCTGATTTGGCATCTCAATCCGCAAGTCAATTTGCGGCTAACCAATTGGAGAACCAGAAATTAGGTTCTATGATTTCCGCCCAATTGGCAGAAGCAAAATACGACGCGTTGAAGAATAACAATGATTTGAGCAAGCAAGTGGCTGAATGTTGTTGCGAACTCAAGGAGAAGAATGATAAATTGGACCGCGATAGACTACGTGATGAACTTATTAACTCGAATACCGACAAAGCCATTTTGGCTACTCATCCTTATGGGTATGGAGGTCATGGTATTCTACCTGGTGTAGGTTTCCCAGGTGGATATGGTGGTTATGGACACGGGTATGGTGGATATGGTGGATACGGTCCAGGTGTAGGATATGGAAACAATGTCCACATCCACAGCCAGGAGCGTGAAAATTCCCCTGGTCCATTCCGTGGTGGTGCTCACGGTGGTCCTCCATGAGGATGTACGGGACCAATACACTGCCCCCCACAAACACAACCAACTCCTTGCGAACCACCTGTAAGTGATTGTTCTTTTTGCTATTATTACCACTTTCCAAACTGTATTTGTAAAATAATAATGGGTCCAACGGGACCACCTGGACCAAAGGGATGTCCGGGACAAGACGGAGCTACCGGGGAACAAGGACCAAAAGGGTGTCCCGGGCAAGACGGAGCTACTGGCGCTACTGGTTCAACTGGTGCTACTGGCGCTACTGGTCCAGTTGGAGATCGCGGAATACAAGGTCCTACAGGTAGTACTGGCGCTACTGGTCCAGTTGGACCTACGGGTCCTCAGGGTGTGCAAGGTGTACCCGGTAGAGATGGCGTAGATGGACGAGATGGTTCTGATGGTCAAGACGGTCAAGATGGTTCTGACGGAAAGGATGGTAAGGACGGTCAAGACGGACAAGATGGTTCTGACGGAAAGGATGGTTCTGACGGTCAAGACGGAAAGGACGGTCAAGACGGAAAGGATGGTTCTGACGGAAAGGACGGTCAAGACGGAAAGGACGGTCAAGACGGAAAGGACGGTCAAGACGGTTCTGATGGGTCTGATGGACGAGATGGTTCTGATGGGTCTGATGGTTCTGATGGGTCTGATGGAGAAGATGGTCAAGACGGTTCTGATGGAGAAAGAGGTTCGACGGGTCCAACCGGTCCCCAAGGTTCTGACGGTTCTGATGGAGAAGATGGGGAAGATGGAGAAAGAGGTCCCACAGGTCCAACGGGTCCCACAGGTCCACAAGGAGAATCTGATTCAGACTAATGTGTTGGTCCGCAGTCAAAAAATAAATCATATGGAGAAAGGAATATGATTTATTTGTGTAATAAAACCAAACTAATGGTGGCAGAAACTTGTGGTAATCCATTATTCGCACTTTCGGCGTCGACCAAAGAGACCATCGTATCACTTTTATTAATCAGTTGTAATTTACAAGCGCTGGGTGGAGTCTGAATGCCAGTTTCATACGTACAATCGTCATTGGCTAATCGAAGAACAAATGTAATGGTGCTTTGAGATGTCCCTTCAATCGAACCAACACTGCTTCCATTTACAATGAATGTATCATTTTTATACAAAGCAAATTGACAAGGATCGACATGATATATGTTATAATATACCAGATATAGACCAGGCGTCCATACCCAAATTTCAGATGAACCAGGTGCGTGGAATGAATTTCCAACAATAACGTGGTTGTTATCAAATTCAATGAATCCATTCATAGGAATGCTTTGCATTTGATTGCTGTATAAACTGATAATGGTGTTTTTGTACATCATTGCACCCGGACCTACCGGTCCGGTGGGACCCGCTAATCCAATAGGACCAACAGGTCCTGTAGGTCCAGTTGGACCAGGAAGACACATCCAATCGTCAAACAATGACTCGAATTTCATCTCGTTATCCTGACTGTTGTTCATTAATTCATAAGAACAATCATAAGAATACAAGTTGTTTGTGGATGTTAATACTTTCTTGTGGCTAATCGAAGGAATGGCACTGTATGAAATGTCTTTTTGTGTGTGATTTCCAGCAGGTTTGGGAGAAATACTATAAGACGAACCGCACGTATTGCCGCATAAATCCATATCTATACACTTTTTACAGATTTTTTTATTCAATCTAAAACGAATGACACCATTATCAGTGTCATTAGAACTGTAAATAGTGGTATTGGAACTGTAAATAATGTCATTACAACGATTACATTATTCACAAATCGAATTACAAAAAATACAAAAAAGACGAAAAACATTGAAAAATCACAAATTTTACAGTTGTAAAAGTTGTAATATCGACGCAAATAAAATGATGGACACTGAAATATGAAATTCCAATTGGGTACCAAAATTACAACGCATAGAACAGTGTTTTTTTATTATACAATGAACGATTTTGTATAATATTACCATAACGTTTTACCCAAAGTTGTATATTTTTTACGAGTTTCGTATTATTGTTGGGTATTTCCGTGGGAATGCGTTTTCAAAATTCAATGTTTTTTGGTTTTTTAGGCAAGTATTTCTGGGTAATAGTATATAGATGAATCCTATTATAACAACTCCGGGCGCGGCCACTAATATTTGGGAGGATACATTAGGCGAAATATACGTACCAACCGAGTATATTGAGGCTGTTAAAATGCATTTTATAGATAACGGTGCAAATACACCCCTCCAATTCATAGCTCAATTAATTACAGTATTATGTACGCACGACGGCTCCACCTTAGATGAAGATGCATTTAAAATTTTATTAAGGAAATTCAAAGACCACCCTAATGCAAAAGTACAACGCCATATTCGGCGCACATTGTTTGCACTAATCGCTCACACGGACGTCCAGCTTGGCATAGGTATGAGCAATTATGGTATTTACATACCGGATGACTTTGACGATTTCGAAGAATATTTAGATACCATCGTTGCGAATGCCGGAGGAAACAAAAAGAAAAGGTCCGCAAAGAGAAAGTCTTCAAAAAAGCGTTCCACCCGTTCCAAAAAACGTGTATCTTCTGTATAGAGACCATAGTTGAGACCCTTGTTTTCACCCTGTAAAATATTCACACCATAAATGGTAATAAAATGGTGTGAATGAAGAATAAAAACCACAGCATAATTGGAAAAAAGGTCTCAAAACACAATTTGTAATTTCATTTTCAGAATCGAACAGAAAGAACTTGTAACAAAACAAAGTTTCATTTCTACGAAAACGAAATAATTTTTTGTGTTTTGAGACCTTTTTCGGTTTTGACACTGACTCAAACGAGCACATATCGCTGGCACACTGGAAATGGAGTTATTTTCATCATAAATACATTGAAAAACTTGACAGCATAAAGGTCTCAAAAGGTCTCTTCCTTTTTTGCTATAAAAATTGAAAAGGTTTGATTTGTGAATTGAATAGCAACAAAATAACAATTCTACTGATAATGAGCGCACCACAACAATCTCCTTCTACTGCCCCCAAATTTCGATTTGTGTATTCACCAGAAATCGAAACAATGCTTCGTGCATTTGCAAAGGAACACGAAGAAGAAGAAAGAAAACAATTCAAACAATCGTGGCAAGTATTCGTGGAAGAAAACAGACCATTATTGGAAAAGGAAGCAGAAAGAATTACAAAAGAAGGGTATGACAAAGATGTATATGCAAAGATGTTTCATACAATTAAGTATTATTATGTAAAAAAAAGTAAAAAACAGAAACAGCACGAAGCGTGTGAAAAGACAGAAAGTTCTACAAAAGAAAGAACGTATAACAAATTAGGGAAAGAATGGATAGGAAACATCGTTCATTTTATTAAGGATGATTTGGAGTTGTACAAAGGTACAAAAGAGATGAAACCCGAATATTCGTTTAATCGATTTTTAGAAAAACACACACCGGAAGATGAAGAATTACAATCACGAATCAAGAAGTCTTATAAAACGCAATATTATAAAATTAAAACACAACAAAAAAATAGTATAGTAATATAATAATAAAAACATGTTTAATGGAGGATATAACCCAGATATGAAAAGGAAAGTAATTGGACAAGGAACCTATGGTTGTATAATCAAACCTGCCTATACAAAGTCAAAAAAAGCAAAGCCTTCCAATGTATCGAAAATAGGATTAATAGGTGAGACAAATGATAATGAAGTAAAAATAGGGAAAATAATACGAACCATACCGAAATTCAAGAACTTTTTTTCGCCAATTTTAACGTCAACCCATTTACACCTACATAGTACAAAGCAAGTAGAAACACAAGATTGTCATTTGGTAGTAAAAAACGAGCAAAGAAACCCGGTACCACAGAAAGCCGAAGGGAACAAATACGTAGTTCATACTATGGATTACGTAGGAAAGAATCGGTTGGAGGAACATTTTATAGAATTACTAAAAAGCAAACCCATTCAATATATTCATTCGCATTTGATACAATGTCACAATCATTTATTAACGGCATTTATACAGTTGAAAAAGGTGAGCCTGATTCATTTTGATTTGAATATAGGAAACGTAATGATTACGGATAAGAGGAATACGCCTATTTTGATTGATTTCGGATTATCGTTTGAAGCACCGGAAAAGGGGGTATCGTTAAAAGTACAAGACACGCCTTTTTTTACGTATTCGGGTGATTATACTCCGTGGTGTATTGATATTATAGTAATCGCGTATTATGTTCAAAAGAAAAGGGGATTCTTACACAAAACCATAGTAGATAGTTCCGTGTTAGTTGGACTATTGGATGACCAAATAGGGGCAAATGGTAGTGTTTTTTCCACATATATGAATGAAGGAGAGAAAACCAGATATAGAAATAATGTAAAAACGTATTTCGATTCGTGGAATGGAAAAAGTGCAATGGACTTGTACAAAGATTTATACAAGGTGCGTTTTACGTGGGATAATTATGCGGGCGCGGTTTTGATGTTGAAATTAGTAAAAAACATGGATTTGCGTAGTCCATTAATGGATTCCTATAAAAACATATTAATAGACGTATTAACGGCAGCACCAAATAAACGGATGGATGCAGCAGCCGTACAAAGTAGAATCAATGCATTACCGAAGACAAATATCGTACATGGTCAACAAAAGTTGAACACGAACGTAGAGATTGGAAAAAAAATAAAGAACATTCAATCATCAATACATTATGCAAAAGGACAGCGTCAGTTATTAGCTTAATAAATGTTCGATGATAAACCCATTATGCCATTCACTATATCGATTTTGTGTAAGACAGTTTCGTACAATATCGATTGTTTTCAAGGAAGACGAAATCCCAGCAGAGTTTGAGAAGAAAGGGAACGCTTTGAAAAGGGAAAAGCCAATTCCTGAAAAAAGCAATACATTGGATAAAGGAAATTCTTGGTAAATGTCCATCGATTCGTCGGTGGAGATGTTCCAATAACAAAACATCGGACGATAGCTTGGATAAGAATCATAATAAATGGTATACGAGGACATCATTTTCATAAAATTGTTTGAAAACCGACCAAATAGCACCCATTTCATATTACGTGCATCCGCAGTTAGCGCACCAATATCGTGTAGTCCACGGAATAGCAATGAGAAGCAATCATTGTAGTCGCAATCCGTGTTGGAGTTATATAGAATGGTATTGAAAATAGTTTCCACGGCATCTACAATGGTTTCGCATTCGGCGAAATGAATCCATAACGTATTTATACCGACACATAAGATACCTTTATTACAACCTTCACCCAAGTACCAACTTAATGCAAGCGCCATTCCCATAGCTTGGTATAAATGGGTTTTGTTGTCCTTATACATGGACATTCCTATTTCAACAATGGGTACAAGGTTCCGCAGTTCCAATGTTCGGATAAACTGTGTTTGTTTGTTCCAGATTTCTTGTAGTCGACATTTATGATATTCGCGTTGGTGTTCAGGTAAAGACAATATATACAGGGATTCCCGAACAAAGTATTCAGGTTCATAGCAAGAATAAAGACCTTTGAAGGTATTGTTCGATTCGGCATTGGTTTTGTCTCGCCAATGTTGATGAATGGTTTGGTCGCACAACCCAAGGTTTTTATCTCCATAGCAATAATAGTTCCATTGTTTTTGTTTGCAAAGGGTTGTTTTGGAGATGGTCTCGAATTTGACATCTTCAATTAGATTACGGCATTGATGAATCTGGAAAGTGTTCAACGCTTTGTTTATTACTGAAACGCGTTTGCGATAATGTTTACGAGATTTGTTTAATGCACGTTCATAAGAGTTGATATGTTGTACAGAGGAGAGCCATTCGGGGTGGTGTTTTTTAGTATACTGAATGACTAATTTTTCAAATAACCAATGAAATTTCTTGTTTTCCCGAGGAAGCCATTTGGCGACTTGACTTAGGAATTCCGGTTGCATAACGTGGTCGTATTTCCACGAAGAAATGTCAAAGTCGAGTTGTTCGTTCATAAGTTCAACAATTTGGTGTATCATAGGGTGATGAGGCCCTTGTTGGGTATATCCTTTCAAATA
>ENA-OUOG01003448-OUOG01003448.1-marine-metagenome-genome-assembly--contig:-NODE-3448-length-14811-cov-4.179381_pt1 | contig 14811 bp, 12 predicted proteins | sample MGYA00248635_ERZ508505 | MGnify/ENA primary metagenome ERZ508505 (study PRJEB26176, sample SAMN06267871) | marine metagenome | isolation source: Saanich Inlet, British Columbia, Canada | place: Pacific...
GATCAACAATTAACGCATCGTGGAGCGGCGCGTTCCGTCAGTGCAATGGCTGCAATGCTGGCGCATGAAATTAAGAACCCTCTCTCGGGTATTAAAGGGGCTGCACAACTTCTCGAGTTTGATGTTCCGCCAGAAGGCGCTGAGTTAACGCAATTAATTTGTGATGAAACGGCACGGATTGCCGCACTAGTTGATCAGTTTGAGGTTTTCTCTGATACATCGCCGCCGATGGATCAAGCAGTTAATGTGCACGCTGTGCTTGACCATGTGCGAAGGCTGGCCGGCGCTGGTTTTGCGCGCGATATTCGATTTATTGAGGATTACGACCCGTCACTCCCTGATGTCTTGGGGGACAAAAATATGCTGACGCAGGTATTTCTAAATTTGGTAAAAAATGCGGCAGAGGCTTTGGCCCATGTTGGGGACGCAGAGATCACATTGTCTTCGTCATTTAGGCCTGGCGTACGTTTATCACTCCCAGGACGCGCGCGGCGCGTTAGCTTGCCATTAGAATTTTCGATAATTGATAATGGGCCCGGCGTACCCGATCATCTAAGACCACATTTATTTGACCCTTTTGTAACGACTAAAAGCTCTGGGTCTGGACTGGGCTTGGCTTTGGTTGCCAAAATTATTGGCGATCATGGTGGCGTCGTTGAATGTGAGAGCCAGCCAGGAAAAACTGTTTTTAGAATTTTACTGCCTATGGCGCAGCCAAATGCAAGCGACGCCGCAGTGGATCAAAATTTAACAGTCGCAGAAAGCGAGATGACCGATGAATAAAGGGCGTATTCTTATTGCAGATGACGACAAGGCTATTCGCACCGTTTTATCTCAAGCGCTTGATCGGGCGGGGTATGATGTTCGGGCAACGGGAACAGCGGCAACTTTATGGGAATGGGTGAGTTCGGGCGATGGTGATGTTGTTATTACTGATGTCATGATGCCCGATCAAAACGCGTTTGACCTAATACCCCGCATAAAAAGGTTGCGACCTGATTTGCCAATTATTGTGATTAGTGCGCAAAACACTCTGACGACGGCGATTACTGCGGCCGAGCGCGGGGCTTTTGAATATTTGCCAAAGCCCTTTGACTTAAGCGAGGTGATTAGTGTTGTTAACAGGGCGCATGCAACGCCACGTGGACCAGCGCCGGCATCTGCAGCAAATAAATCAGATGAAAATTTACCTCTCATTGGCCGCTCACCAGCCATGCAGGAAATTTATAGATCGGTCGCGCGGTTAACACAAAATGACCTCTCGGTTTTGATTTCGGGTGAGAGCGGAACAGGCAAGGAATTGGTTGCGCGAGCGCTTCATGATTACGGAACGCGCAAACATGGTCAATTTATCGCTATTAATATGGCAGCAATTCCGCGGGAGCTTATTGAGAGCGAATTATTTGGCCACGAAAAGGGGGCTTTTACGGGAGCCGTTCAACGCCAAACGGGGCGGTTTGCACAGGCAGAGGGTGGCACGCTGTTTCTCGATGAAATTGGCGACATGCCTATGGAAACCCAGACCCGTTTACTGCGCGTGCTTCAGCAGGGCGAGTTTACGCCGGTCGGCGGGCGTACATCTATTAAAACCAATGTGCGCATTATTGCTGCAACGCATCAAGATTTGCGCCAGCTTATTGAAAGAGGATTATTTCGTGAAGATCTTTTTTTCCGTTTAAATGTTGTGCCTGTGCGGCTGCCACCGCTGCGCGAGCGCCGCGAGGATGTTGACGATTTGGTTCGTCACTTCATGACTTTGGGCGTTCATGAAGGATTAAGTGAGAAAATTTACACAAATGATGCTCTTGATATAATGAAGTCGCATAGCTGGCCTGGTAATGTGCGTGAGCTAGAAAACCTAGTGCGTCGTATTGCGGCTTTGCATGCCGATGATGTTATCGATGCCGAGGTTGTCCGATATGAGTTGGCGGACTTAAAGTTAAACGAACCTGCGTCTCCGGTTGGTAATGAAACACTTATTGCGAGCATTCGGAGGCACATCACAGCCTATTTTGAGAACCATCAGGGTGAACTGCCACCGAATGGTTTATACTACCGTATTCTGCCCGAATTCGAGATACCACTGATCGAGCTGACGTTGGAGGCGACACGCGGGAACCAAATTAGGGCGGCGGAGTTATTGGGCTTGAACCGTAATACATTGAGAAAGAAGATTCGCGAGCACGGGTTGAATGTAAATCGTGGTGGTAACAGAAGTTTTTAAGCGTTATTCTTTTGCGAATGACGGGATTATTAGTGGGTGCAAACACGCATTCGTATAACTATTTGTATAGGAGTATATCATGGGCAAAGGACCATTAAGTGGCGTTAAGATTATTGAGTTTGCTGGCATTGGTCCTGGGCCATTTTGTGCCATGTTGCTGTCTGACATGGGGGCAGATGTCATCCGCATTGACCGAAAAGGTGCCGGTGCGGGATTTGGCGTAAAAGATGTAACAAGTCGCGGTCGGCGCTCTGTCGCTTTCGACCTTAAAAAACCAGAGTCAGTCGAGGCGGTGTTGCGACTGATAGAGAGTGCCGACATTCTCCAAGAAGGCTTCCGCCCGGGTGTCATGGAGCGGCTTGGCCTTGGACCAGACGTGTGCTTGGCGCGCAATCCAAAATTAGTTTACGGCCGTATGACGGGCTGGGGGCAGTTTGGTCCTTATGCGCATGCTGCGGGTCATGATATAAATTATATCGCGCTGACGGGAGCGCTTGCCGCCATTGGTGGCAAAGAGAAACCGGTGCCGCCGCTTAATTTGGTTGGCGATTTCGGGGGTGGCGCTCTTTATCTTGCAATGGGCATGCTTGCAGCACTTTTTGAGGCTCAAAGGAATGGGAAAGGACAGGTTGTCGATTGCGCTATGACAGATGGCGCGACCTCCCTCATGTCGATGTTCTTTGGCATGTCCGCGTCCGGCATTTGGTCTCTCGATCGTGAGGCCAATATGCTCGATGGCGGCGCGCACTTTTACGATGTTTACGAGACAAAAGACGGTAAATTTGTGTCCATTGGCTCAATTGAACCGCAATTTTACGCATTGCTCCTTGAAAAGACAGGGCTTCAAAATGATGCCGACCTCGCCAAACAGCATGACCGCGAAAATTGGCCGATGCTAAAAGTTAAGCTTGCGGAAGCGATTAAAGGTAAAACGCGCGATGAGTGGGATGTTATTATGGGGGCGACTGATGTTTGCTATGCGCCCGTACTTGATATGAAAGAAGCTGCCCAGCACCCTCATAATAAAGAGCGTGAAACAATCGTAGAGGCTTATGGTGTTATTCAGCCAAATGTTGCGCCGCGATTTGGCGGTACACCGAGCGAAATTCAGGGGCCTCCGCCACAAATCGGCGCACATAATCAGGATGCATTATCTGATTGGGGGTTTGCTGAAGATGAGATCAGCGCTTTGAGTGACGTGGGTGCCCTTTAAGGATGCGGCGTAGACCAGGCCGGGTCGTTTAATTGTCAGGGCTTGCCCACCAAGTATCCAGCTGCGCGCCATAAGTAGGTGTTATTTTGGGGCGCTCTATTTTGCTCCAGCGGGCAAGCCATTGCCCGTTGCGGTGAAATAATGGAATGACATAATTCCCACTCATTAGCAGTCTATCGAGGGCTCGCGCAGCGTTTTGGAAGCTAGCTGTATCTTTTGCGTTTGTAAGTGCTTCAATTGCTTTGTCTACTTGCTTGGAGCGAATGCCGGCATAGTTACGGCTACCCGGCGTGCTGGCTGAGGCGCTCGACCAGTAGAAGTTTTGCTCATTCCCTGGCGATAGCGACGCATAGTAATCATAAATAATCATGTCAAAGTCGAAATTTTGGAGCCGCGCCTGATATTGAGAGGCATCAACAAGACGAACAGATATCTCGATGCCAATTTGTTTCAGCATGCGCTGATATGTCAGGCTCAAACGCTCGTGGTCTCGGCGTTGCACGAGAATTTCAAAGCTTAGAGGCTTTCCTGTGCCGTCGATTAATTTACCGTCTTGCAGTGTAAAGCCAGAATTTTCAAGAAGATCAAGGGCATTTCTGCGTGCGGCTCGATCGCGTCCCGACCCATCACTTGTCGGGGGCTGGTAGCTTTGAGACAATGATGCTTGATCTAAAGATGCCCCTTTTAAGAGTTTACGTTCGTCGCGCGAGGCTTCAATGCCGGAAGCACTGAGCCTTGTATTACCAAAATAACTCTGTGTCCTTTTGTATGAATTTCCGTATAAAACTTTGTTTATCCAATTAAAATCGAAAAGAACATCAAGTGCCTTGCGCGTATCCTGGTTGTTGAATAAGGGGCGTCGCGTATTCATAATAAAAGCATTTAAACCTGTTGGTGTTTGGGTTTCTATGGTTTCAACCGCAACACGCCCGTCATTGGCGGCAGGAAAATCATAATCATTTTGCCAACGTAAGGGGTTTGTCTCGAACCAGACGTCGACATTACCCGACTTAAATGCTTCAAAAGCGCTCGTTTCATCGCGGTAATAGTCATGAATGATACGGTTGAAATTATACCGTTTGGCATTTATGGCTTTTTGCGCTCCCCAATGGCTGGTATTGCGTTCAAAAATAATGCGGCGGGCAGGGTCAACACTTTGGACAATATAGGGCCCCGATCCGACTGGGATATCTAGGGTGCTATCTTGAAGGTTGCGGTTTTCGTATATGTGTTTTGGTAAGATCGGCATTAAACCAAGGATAAGCGGTAACTCGCGATCATAAGGTGGGCCTTTAAAAGTAAATACTATGTCATGTGGCCCTAGCTTATCTACTGAGACGACTTGGCTGTAATAATGCCGATGATTGGGCCGCCCGCTATCGCGCAAGGTTTGCCATGAAAATATAACATCTTCAGGTGTTACGGGACGGCCGTCTGAGAACTTGGCCTGCTTTTCGAGCCTTACCTGCATTTGACCTCGGTTATCAGAGACAGCGACTTTTTCTGCTAATAGGCCATAAAGCCCGAAGGCCTCTTCCATATTGCGCCCTAAAAGGCTCTCGAATACGAATTCTCTTACATTAAAGGCGCTTGTTCCACGAATGGTAAAAGGGTTCAGATTATCGAAGTTGCCAATTTTAGCCTCGACGAGTTGCCCGCCACGTGTCGCGCGCGTATCTGTATAAGGAAGGCGATCGAAATGGGCTGGCAAGGCTGGCGCGCCCATCATGGAGATGCCATGATTGCGCTTATGATTTTGGGCTTGTGCAGACGCTCCAATTAGCGTTGAGAGCATTAAAGGGTATATCATAGCAGCGAAACATATGGTTTTGGCGCACGTCTTTATAAACTTGTATCTGGCCATAACACCCCCTTAAGCCACCGCCAAAAACCATTTGGGCCGTTTTTAATGGTTTTTAAATAGGCCATTGATTTTTCATAGTCCTTGGTGCCGGTGAACATTGTTTCGCGCCCACTGATTTTCTGTGACTTATCTAGAACACCAATTTTGCGCGCGGGGTTGCCCCCAATAATAATATTGGCCGGAAACGATTTAGTAACGATTGCGCCCGCAGCGACAATCGTATTTTTGCCGATCGAGACGCCTTTTAAAACTTTTGCGCCTTGTCCAATCCAGACGTTATCGCCCAGCTCGATGGGTGCGGTTTTGCCTGGCGAGGCAGTTCTGTCATACAAGTCATGCCAGTCAGCATCGGATATGTAAACACTACTCGCGAGCATAACATTCTTGCCTAAAATAATTGATGATGCGCTTATTATGTGGGCACTTGGTGAAATGAGGCAATAGTTACCGATATCAATCTGTCCACGTCCGCCCGTTTCATTTGGCCAAGTGCATAAACGCGACATATGCCCTTTGCCGGTATGAATGTGGACATAATCGCCGATACGAATATTGTCTCCATAAATTTCTAGTCTTTGAGGGCCAATTATTTCAACGCCTTTGCCAAAAGCGCTGAACTGAGGGATGAGAAAATGTTGCGTATAGAGCCGTGACGTTGCCTCTTGAATTTTACGTATCCAAAGTGGTCGATGATCGTCACGCATTACGTTTTTTCCGTTGAAACGTCTTCGGTGTTGGCTTTGTCTCTCCAGTTAAAGCTTTTATAATCGGGGCGCTTCTCGACGGTTGGTTTTATGATGCTGAAATATGGCGAAAGATCAAAATCGCGCGGTGTGAAAAGCGAGTAGTGACGAATGTGCAAAATGTCTTGTTGGTTTTCGCGTGTTATATCTGGTAAAATAGGGTAGCGAACGTCTTGAAAGGCTCGCGCAATTAAAGTTGAACATATTGCGCGTGACGGTTCGCCTGACCCTAGTGCAAGCATTTTTCGTCGCCAGCTCACGGGCACAGGTGGTTGTGGCAAAAGATAGCGCGCTAGATCAATAACGTTCTTCATATCGTAAGACATGCCGATGGCATCAATCATGTACTTGATAACGCTTGCGCGGTCTTGATCTGTAATAAGTGCGGGTCTGCATATGCGCGTGTTAAAGCCAACATACTTTGTTAATGACACGGCAATAATACCTTCGGTCACGTCCGCCTCTATGAGCGAAGCGGCGTTTCCGTATTTGTCTTTGAGCCCTGCTTCTTTGCCCACGTAAAGAGCGGCGTGCGACCATGTAGACTGTGTTAAGTATTTTATCGCCGTCGAGATTCTTAGATTACCCTCTACAAGCAAAACATCACCAGGCTGTAGACAGTTATCGAGGTCCGCTAAAGGTAAAAACTGAGTAGCCTTATAATTTAGGATAGGCTTTTCAATATATCGGATGATCTGCCGACTAATAACTCTTTGAATAGAACCAAATATCATGACGCTTTGTAACTTCTAGAAATATCGTTAATGAACTCTGTTATCACGTACGTGGTATCTTTTGCCATCAAATCTATCGAAGACTTCTTGGATTTGAGGGTTGGTCAGTTCTTGTTCGTTATTATCGTGCAGCAGGTTTTGTTCAGATACGTATGCTACGTAAGACGTTTCATCATTCTCGGCAAATAAATGATAGAAAGGCTGCTCTTTTTTGGGGCGCATTTCAGCTGGAATAGACAGCCACCATTCTTCCGTATTTGCAAAAACTGGATCAACGTCATAGATCACTCCCCGAAATGGGAAAATTCGATGTTTAACAACATCACCAATTTGAAAACGAGCTTTACGCATGATTACTTTTCGCTGTTAGAGGGATGGCGCCACTTGCTCTGCGACGTAAGCCCAAATGTTAAAGTCTAAATCTGTAGATATTATAGCATGAAGAAGGGAGTGGTGCATAGTTTGGTGGCTAATTCAGCGCCGTTTAGGTGTTTTGTAGGCTGAAACTGATGTAGGCGGGTGAATTGTTGTTGCCGGCACCTTGGCCTTAAGTCAAAATGGTGCAAATTGTATGAAGGAATAAACTAATGAAACTTTACGTTGCAGATCGAACGCCGGGACCCCGTATCGCTAAAAACCTAGTTGCTATTAAGAAGCTCAATGTTGAGTTTGTAAATGTGGATGTGATGAATAAAGAAAATCGCGGTGAAGCATTTTTGAAACTTAATCCAGCTGGCCAAGTACCATGCCTGGAGCTTGATGACGGCAAGGTAATTAGTGAGGTAACAGCAATTGCAGAATACTTTGAAGAGTTAAGCCCAGACCCTGTATTTGTTGGGCGTGATGCGGGCGAGCGTGCCGAGACGCGCATGTGGATGCGTCGGGCCGACCTTAAGGTCATTTCACCCATGGGGTTAGGCTTTCAGCATGGAAACGGCGCGTCATTTTTCTCTGGGCGCATTCCTATTCATGACGACTTATCGGCGCCATCTATTAAAATGGCGAATGAAGGAATTGCTTGGTTTAACGAGCAGTTAAAGGATCGCTCCTTCTTATGCGGTGATCGGGCAACATATGCAGATATCGTATTTTATGTATTTGTTTGGTTCTTCGGAAAAACAGGTCACGCGATTGATCCGTCAGCGACGGCCTTTTTAGATTACATGAAACGCATGGAAGATCATGCGTTCACCCAAGAAAAGTAAGATAGAAAATGCGGGATCTACCGGTAGATTTCAGCCTCATTCGTGATGGCGGAATCGGAGAGCTAATTGGGCGAGAAGTTGTCGGCTATGACCCTGAGCGGAAGGCTGTCGATATGAAATTCTCCCTTGGTGATGTTTTTGTTAATTTCCAAGGGGTCATTCATGGTGGTATCATAGCGACCTTGCTTGATACACTCTGCGGCGTTGTCATTCGCTTTTCTTATAATCCGGACGATTATGCTGGCCATGTAACACTGGAGTTAAAAACGAGCTTTTTTGAGTCTGCCCAACCTGGTGTATTTAGAGGTGAGGGGCGGCTCATGCGACTTGGTAAGTCTGTCGCTTTTTCGGAAGCTGATTTATTTAACGCGGATGGCGTAAAAATAGCTGCGGCATCAGCAACTTTTAAATTGCGTCGACGAAAAGCTTCATCATAGTATTTGAGACTAGAGCTCAAGAGGAGAGAAAAATAATGAATTCGAGGATTTGTGAATTATTGGGTATTGAGTTTCCTTTGGTTGCTTTTTCGCATTGCCGTAATGTGGTGGCCGAAGTGTCAAAAGCAGGTGGCATGGGGGTTCTCGGTGCAGTTGGCATGTCGCCAGAGGAGCTAGACATCGAGCTGGCGTGGATAGATGCAAATTGCGATGGCAAGCCTTATGGTGTTGATGTTTTGATACCCAATAAAATGGTGGGCAAAACAGATGAGGGTATTACAGCCCAAAGTTTAGCCGACATGGTACCGCAAGAGTATCGCGATTTTAGGGCTGACATTCTGGAGAAGCGAGGCATTGAAGCCGCAGACCTGCGCAAACCCTCCAAACTTGGTGCAAGCATGGGAACGAATATGCGAGATGAGGGCGCGCAACGCTTGTTGGAAGTGGCATTTTCATATCCCATTAAGCTGATTGCGAATGCCTTAGGGGTGCCGCCGCAGTGGATGCTCGATATGGGCAAGCAACATGGTGTTAAAGTAGCTGCTTTGGTTGGTGCTAAAGAGCATGCCGTTCGGCAAGTCCAAGCTGGGGTTGATATTTTAGTGGTTTCAGGAACTGAAGGCGGCGGGCATTGCGGTTCGGTCTCTAGTATGGTCCTGATTCCAGAAGTGCATCAAGCAGTACAGCCTTTTGGTGACACGCCCATTTTGGCTGCTGGTGGTATTGTGACCGGACGCCAAATGGCAGCGGCGATGGCGATGGGCGCAGACGGTGCATGGACGGCATCTGTTTGGTTGACGACGTCGGACGCCGAGACGAGTGAAACTGTGAAAGATAAAATGTTGGCAGCGAGTTCGAGCGATACTGTGCGTTCGCGTTCGCGGACCGGTAAGCACTCACGCCAGCTACGCTCCGCTTGGACGGACGAATGGGAAGAAAGTGGCCTAGAGCCGTTGCCGATGCCATTGCAAAGTATGGTTAGTGAGCCAGCCCTAGCGCTTATCGACCGCGAGGCAGAAAAAGGGCAAGCAGGGGCTAAAGATTTGGCAACGTACTGGATTGGTCAAGGTGTGGGATTGCTGACACAAGAAAAATCCGCGCGTGCCGTCGTTCAAGAGTTCAAAGAAGACTTCCTGAATGCACATGATCGTCTTAATGGTTTTTTAGCATAAACCCCAAACTTAGGCGGTATGTTGTTGCGCTTTAGGTGCGTAATAGCATGCCGCCGTCGACGTTTACATTTTGACCTGTAACAAACGCCGATAGGTCAGAGGCCAAAAATACCGCAACTTTTGCGATATCTTCAGGTTGACCAAGTCTCTTGAAAACAGATTTGCGCGCCCAAACATCTGCCGCCTTCGGATCTGCGAGAGCAGGGGAGGTCATGCCCGTCAGAATTGCACCTGGCAAAATAGCATTTACGTTGATTTGATCACGTCCGAGTTCGAGAGCTAAATTTCGGGTAAAGCCCGTGACGCCGGCTTTGGCGGCGCAATATGCAGCCAAACCAAAATCGGTATGGGTTGCCATGACCGAAGCAACATTGATAATTCGTCCCGCTTGGCTTTCGCGTAAATAAGGGATGGCGGCTTGGCAAAGCCGAAATGGCGCCGTTAAATTTGTCGCCAAAACTCGGTTCCACAATTCTTGATCTAAAGAGGCAGCGTCTGTTGATCCACCGCCAATACCGGCATTATTCATTAAAACATCAAGTCCGCCCATGCATTTAAACGCATAGCTTATAATCTCCTCCCCAGCCGTATCCGTTGCGATATCTTTGGTGAGTGTGGTTATGGCTGAGGCATCGTTAAATTGCTCAAGGCCTGATTGTGAAATGTCGACAGCAAGAACTTGCGCCCCCTCGTCAGCATACAGTCTTGCTGTTGCAGCGCCAATCCCAGATGCTGCGCCTGTTACAATTATCTTTCGGCCATCGAGTAATCCCATAGCTAACCCCCTTTTTGATTATTTATAAGCTTTGTAAAATATATTTTGATACAACTTATCAGTTGGTCACGAATTATCATCCAAAAATATCTTTCCCGGATTCATGATGTTCTGCGGGTCTAGTTGCATTTTAATGGCTTGCATGATGGGAAGGGCACTTTGCGCTTCTATTGCTAAAAAGTTGCGTTTACCTTGGCCAATACCGTGCTCTCCCGTGCAAGTGCCGCCCATATCTAACGCGCGTTGGCTCAAGCGTTGACAGAAAGCCTCGATCCTCTCTTCCATGTCTGGTTTATCGTTTGGCATTAGGATGAGGCAATGAAAGTTGCCATCTCCAACATGACCAACAATTGGTGAGATGAGCTGACTTTCGGCAATGTCACGCTGGGTGGCATCGACACATTCGGCAAGACGGCTAATTGGCACACAGACGTCTGTCGTGAAAATACTTGCGTCAGGTATCAGGCTTGAGGCTGCCCAAAATGCATCATGTCTTACTTTCCATAATTTATTGCGCTCCTCGGCATCTATTGACCATTGAAATGCTGTGCCGCCGTGGTCTTCGGCAATTTCTTGGAAACTGCGCCGATCTTCTTCAACGCTTTGTTCGTTTCCGTGAAATTCTAACAATAGCAGTGGTCGTTCGGGCAAACTCGATTTACTGTAAAGATTGCAGGCTTTCACTTGGAGTGCATCTAGTAGTTCTATGCGCGCAACCCGTATGCCCATTTGTATGGTTTCGATAACCGCTTCGCATGCTTTGGTAATGGTTGGAAAAGAACAAATACCCCCAGATATATGGTTGGGTATGCCATGAACACGAAGTGTTAACTCGGTAATTATGCCGAGTGTGCCTTCAGAGCCTACAAACAGGTTCGTTAGATCGTAGCCGGCCGCAGATTTGCGTGCCCGCCCGCCTGTCCTCATGATCGCACCATTTGGTAATACGACCTCTAATGCCATCACAGCTTCTCGCATTGTGCCATAGCGAACTGCATTTGTTCCCGATGCGCGCGTAGCAGCCATGCCGCCAATTGAAGCGTCGGCCCCGGGATCAATTGGAAAAAAAAGCCCCGTATCGCGTAAGTGTTGATTGAGATGGACACGCGTAACGCCTGGTTGCACGACGACATCCATATCTTCTTGGTTGACGGCCAAGATATTGTTCATACGACTTAAATCAATGCTTATCCCGCCCATCGGCGCATTAATATGTCCCTCAAGGGAGGTGCCTGTGCCAAATGCGATGATTGGGCAATTATGTTTAGCAAGAATTGTTACGGCCTGTGCAACTTGTTCTGTATTCTCAGCAAATAGCACAGCGTCAGGGAGCTGAGCCGGAATATGAGACGTTGTGTGAGCGTGTTGCGCGCAGATGTCTTTGTTTAAGCTTGTTTCGTTAGGAAATGTTGAGGTTAGGGCTGCAACTGCCGCATTTATATTTGTATCCATGTCGATCAATATTCATCTAGCAGTTGTTGTTAGTAGATAGAAAGTGTCACTGATATTATAAATCAAGTCAACTGAGTCGCTGTTATGCAGTTTTTCTATGGGTTAGGCAGAAAATTAACAATAAAGGTGCTAGGTTAATGTCGTGTCAATATTAAGAGCATGGAAGTTAAACGGCAAAGGTGGCGGCGCGCCATTGAACCGTTCAGAAGTTGCTGAAGCATTGGCCAAGAATGAACAGGTTTGGCTTCATCTCGATGCGGCAGCAACGAGCACGCGAAAGCTTCTTATGGAGTTAGGTGCGCATTTTGACAATGAAGCAATCTCAGCGCTGACAGCAAAAGACACGCGGCCACGCGTCTTAAGGTTAGCAAAAGGATTATTGATTAATTTGCGCACAATTAATTTTAATGTTGAAGCGGACCCAGCTGACATGGTGTCCGCACGGATATGGATAGATGCTGAAACAATATTGTCTGTTCGTATGCGCAGGCTTCGTGAAACTCAGGTAATTGAAAGTAGAATTAAAGATGGCACAGGGCCAGAATCTGCAGATAGTTTCTTAGTTCTATTTATTACTGAAATGGTCCAATCGCTTGAACAACAATTATTGACACAGGCGGACACAGTCGATGGTCTTGAATTAGAGCTAATTGAGGATAAATTGGATCTATCAGTGCGTAAATCCGCTATGGCCTTGAGGCGACAAATGATTGCCTATCGTCGTCACCTCATACCTCAGCGGGATATGCTGAGTTCTCTATTGCGTGAGGATGTTTCTTTTATTTCGCGAGTGAATTATCATAAACTTCAGGATCTACATGATCAGGTCACACGTCACGTCGAAGAGATCGAAGTTCTGCGAGAGCGTAGTTTGATGATTACCGAGGAGATAACATCGCATTATAGCGAACGCCAAAACCGTAATATGTATATTTTATCAATGGTCGCAGCGATTTTCCTACCATTAAGCTTTCTTACGGGCTTATTGGGAATTAACGTTGGTGGTATTCCAGGCGCTACCAATTTAGACGCTTTTTATATATTTTGCGGTTTGCTTGTTCTTGTCAGTTTGTTGCAATTTGTTATTTTCAAGAAACTAAAATGGCTCTAGGGCTATTCGCGAAAAGGCGATTGGCGTAAGCACTGTTTGCACGCCATGACTTCTTCTCAAGTGAATATCAAATGAAAAATTTGACTATTATCGCTATCCTGCGGCTAACATTACATATTTTATTGTTTGTTCAATTGACTTTTATAGCCTTAAAAAAGCGAAATTTATGTACCGCACAAACAAGTGTGACGTAAGAAAATGCTTTTTAAGGCTTTTAAAGAGCTTGCGGAAGCATTTTTATCCATCAGCCAACCAATTCATTAACCAATCTTAACCTTTTCTTAATACGACATGTGCAACACATGACTAAATTGGCTAATTGATTTGCTTATCCGAGTTTAAGCAAATTTTGACGGGAGTTTAGTTGAAGGGGTTATTCCTTCTTTAACAGTAATGGTCTGGTAAAGACTTAGTTATAGTGTGGTGTGGTGAAATGAGTCGAAGTTTGCATATGTTGTCTGCGTGCCTTAACAAAACTACTTCTCTGTCTTCCCTTTTACGTCGTAGTTCTGCACTCACTGGATCGTCTAGACGTGTGGTAATGCCATTATCACCCGTCCTAACAGGTTTGTTAGCAGCGTGCGGGGGAGGTGGAAACCTTACTGATAATTCAACTGATCTCTTAGAAGTACCAAATGTTATTTTAACGGAAATTTATGAAGACTCGGCCTCCGATGGTGTGGCTGGGAGTGCAAATGGTACCATTATCACTGCCAGTGATTTGGTTTCCTCAGGACTATTTTTAGGTGTAAACGTCTTTTTGGATGCGGCTTATCAAACTGCTATTGCTGCTCATACAGGCTTCTCCAGTCCCCCCATAATTCGCGAAGTGCAAGAGGTGCTCGACCAAGTCAGTGCTTCACCTGGGCGGTATGAACCTGGGGGCCCGTTTTGGGAACAGGACCTTACCGATATGAATGTCTCAAAGGCCGAAACACTTGAAGATATGTTTCGTGACGCTGATGATTTTGATCAAGACTTAGGTGATTGGGATATTGGCAATGTGTCGAATATGGCAAATATCTTTGCTGGCTCTGGTATGTCCGTTACCAATATGGACCTTACCTTATTAGGCTGGGCTGATGTTAACTCCGCTGACGGCGAGGGAGAGCCGAGGAATGGCATTGAATTACAACAAGGTCCATCTGCTGGTTACACACACGCAACCGCAGTGGCTTACTTAAGAGAAAACTATGACTGGAGTGGTTTCGATACTTGGGTAAGATTCGATACTTCGGTAAATGGTTTGGCTGTTAAATATGGTTCGTCAGCATTAGAAACTCTCGATTTTAGCGCAGAAAGAAGTGCGCTCTTTATCCATGCGCTTAGTGGTAATGACACGGTTTTAGGTGGTGATGGCGATGACTACATATATGGTGGCGCCGGTGATGACACGCTTACAGGCGGAGCAGGCGCCGATACATTTTATATGCTTTTTGACAATGCCGGTCATGATACGATCACTGATTTTGCAACTGACGATACTCTCGATATTAGCATTTTCTTAAATGGTTATGACAGTATAAGCGATACAATTAGCGACTTTGTGGCCGTATCTGATAATGGTAATGGAAAAGTCAAGTTAACAATTGACGCCGACGGATTGGGTGCCGAGACAACGCAAGCGTCGGTCGTGTTTAGCAACATTGATTATGATGGAATAGACCCCCTCACTTATGTCGATGACCTCGTCGCGACTGATCAGTTAAGCGTTGTCGAAAATTCTGCACCTGTCTTTGCGGCGAGTACCGAAACGTTTTCGACCAATGAGAACCAGATCGAAAGCCTGGCGGTTACGGGTGCCACGGATGGGGATGGCGACACCTTGACCTATTCAATCTCTGCGGCTGACGCTTTAATCTTTGATGTTAATGCGGCGAC
>ENA-OUOG01003453-OUOG01003453.1-marine-metagenome-genome-assembly--contig:-NODE-3453-length-14799-cov-5.582462_pt1 | contig 14799 bp, 22 predicted proteins | sample MGYA00248635_ERZ508505 | MGnify/ENA primary metagenome ERZ508505 (study PRJEB26176, sample SAMN06267871) | marine metagenome | isolation source: Saanich Inlet, British Columbia, Canada | place: Pacific...
TGCCCAAAAAAATGGCTGGCTCCGGATGGATCCGTTCGACGGATTCTCGATGCGAATGCAGGAACGCCGTCGCTCCTACTTGACACCAGAGGAACTTGCAGCCATTGAAAACCATGAGTTTACGATTCCGAGGATGCAGGTGGTTCGGGATTTGTTCCTGTTCAGTTGCTACACCGGTTTCGCCTACATCGATGTGGCACAGTTGACCAGGGGCAACATGGACCGCACACCTGACGGCCTTTGGTGGTTGAGAAAACCGAGGCAAAAGACCAAACTGAATTCACAGGTTCCAATCCTCAAACCCGCCATGGAAATCATCGAGCGCTATGCCAACATCAAGCGCATGACTGCGGAGGCGCGACTTTTCCAGGTGATCAGCAACCAAAAGCTCAACACCTACCTCAAGGAGTTGGCTGATGTTTGCGGGATTGAGAAGAACCTCACCTTCCACGTGGCTCGGCACACTTTTGCCACCACCGTCATCCTCCAAAATGGCGTCAGCGTGGAGGCCTTGAGTCGAATGATGGGGCACCGGGACATCAAGACCACCCAGCACTACGCGCGGATTGTTGACCGAAAGCTGGCCGATGAAATGCGCGGCATGACCAATCGAACCAACCTTGAATTGGCCAGCTGAACCGAAATGCCCCCGGGTTCGCTCGGGGGCATTTTTCTCACCACCCAAATACCACATCCTGGCAATGAGCAATTTCTCCATCCGACCCTATGGTGTAGGGGAGCTGGCAGCACTGTACTTCCCTCATATTCAACAGTCCAGCGCGGTGAATCAACTTCGTCGTTGGATCGTCGAATCGCCCTTCCTGCTCGAGGAGCTCCAAGCCGCTGGCTGGAAGCGCTACCGAAAAGTGTTCAGTCCAAAACAGGTAGCCATCATCATCGAACACCTCGGAGAGCCGGAGCAGGCGGCCGCCAAATTCTCAGGGTAGAATTCAGTTCAACTGAATTTCGGGTTCCGGTTGCAAAGCGACCACCAAATTCTCAGGGTAGAATTCAGTTCAACTGAATTTCGGGTTCCGGTTGCAAAGCGACCACCAAATTCTCAGGGTAGAATTCAGTTCAACTGAATTTCGGGTTCCGATTGCAAAGCGACCGCCAGATTCTCAGGGCAGAATTCAGTTCAACTGAATTTCACGTTCCAATCGCAAAGCAACCGCCAGATTCTCGCGACAGCATCCATGATACTATTGCAGTTGTAATGCGGTCCGTCAAATTCGCTGAGAAAGGCTGCGCTTTTTCAGCGAAAAAAACCGATTTTTGAGCAAAAAAGTGGCGTTTTCCTCCCGAAATGGCGCGTTTTATGCCCTTTATGAAAAAATGACGCTCAAGCTTTTGTCTTCGCGCATTCAATTGCAATTCAATTTCGACAATCAATCATGATTGTGCCAGCCTGGGCAATGTAAACGTCGTTCACACGAAAGTCGCCTTCGTAGTGATCTTCGAGGTCTTCCCTGAGCGCCTCATATTCACCATCTTCAGCCACGTGCATGATTTTGACGTTGATCAATCGACCGATTGGCGTGATGCGATAGGTCCCGTCTTTCGTTGTTTGGGCGTGCTTGTCCCCACCGAGCATCCCATAGCTTTCATAGGTTGTTTGCAGCGAACTGACGAAGAAATCCGTCTTTTCGAACAGTTCTGTTTTCTCTGGTGAACAGCCGAGAATGAGCACAAAACTCAGAACGCTGAAGACCGCCTTTGGTAGAGTCATTTTGCTCGTGTTTTGAATCTTCAAGCTACGTTTTTTTTACTGAAAATCTGTTGTTATTCAACTGTTTTTTTTGAGGGGTGCACCGGCCATGACATGGGGGGTAGGAGGGGGTGGGGCAGGGGTGCAGGGCTATCTATATAGATAGCCCTGCACCCCTGCCCCATTCCCCCCACATGCAGACACCCTGTCACAAGGCCAGTGCACCACCATTGGGAGGTGTATTTCGCTTCATTTCGCTGAAATTCATTCCGTTGCACCCTGAACTTTCGAAGGGTTTCAGAGAGCGTCGGAGCACGACAGAGCCCACCAGCGGGTGAGCGGGCCGCCTGAAGTTTGGGCCATCGAACAGCGAGATGTCCCGATTCATGCATGACCACAGTTTGGCACTAGCCACCGCAACCTCCGGAATGATCGGCGGGGTAACCCGCGCGGTTGCCGAGGAGATGACTTTGAGCACGATTTCGCTCCAGGGGTTTTTGGACGTGGTGTTTTACGCGACGGTTTCGGCGAGCGTGGGTTATGGCGTGAAGCGGCTTTGGGACCGTGTTGTGGCTCGGCGCAAGGCTCGGCAGGAAGCTCCGCCGGCTGCCCCGCCCCGCGTCCAGAGCACAGTGAAGCCGGCGGAGTGGGCGACGCGCGCTCCCCGCCTTCCCGAGGTGAAGGCACCCGAGAAGCCCGAGGCACCAGCAACGGAAGCACCGGCCGCGCCGAAAAAGCGCCGCCCTGGCCGCCCGCGCAAAACCCCGAAATCCACCCCGAACGCATGAACCCGTGGCTCACATTGGGCGTGGTGGGCGGTGCCGTGGTGCTGGGCGTCAAGCTCTTCCAGGCGCAGCGCGTGGGCGCTAAGAGCGTGGTGCGCGCTTTGAACCCCCGCATCCACGAGGCCGATGCCCAGGGTTTGGTTTTGCGGATGGAGCTGGCGGTGGACAACCCGACGACGACAAGCGTGCGGGTGAGCAAGCCGGTGGTGACGCTGATGACCGAGGGGCGTTTCCTTGCGAGCAGCCCACCTTCGACGCGGACGTACGAGATCCGGCCACTGGCCCAAACCGAGCTCGACACCATCGAAATCGTCATCCCGTGGATGGCGCTCAGCGGGTACCTGACGAGCGTCATTGCGCGCATCCCGCAGCTGGTGGCCGAGCACCGCGCCACGGGGCAGTTGAGTTTTGAGGCGCTGGCCGTGCCGCTGGAGTACCGCTACTCGCTGTACGTCGGCGACTTCTTTTACGAATCACCCACTGAGCGTTTGGTCTGATGGAGCACGCTCAACCCCTGCACTTGGCCCTCCCGAAGGGCGTTACGAGCGGCTACCGCCCCATCAAGGACGGAACAGCTTACGACGCGCTCATCCCGGAGCCCGACACCCAGGACCGCATCATCATCGAGGACGGTGAGGTGACGGACACGGTGAAGCTGATGGGTCAGGTGGTGGCGCGCTACTTGAGCGACACGGCGGAGCTGGCTCCCAAGCTCAAGGGGCGGAACGTGAAGGAGACGTGCTTTAAGGTTTGGTCCTTCCTCTACCACCACATCCAATACCGGCTGGATGAGCCGGGGCTGGAGCAGCTTCGGCGCCCGGCACGCAGCTGGGCAGAGCGCAAGGACGGCATCGACTGCGACTGCTTTTCGATTTTCTGCTCGAGCGTCTTGACGCATTTGGGCATCCCCCACCGATTTCGCATTGCCAAGTACGACGGCGGCCCCTGGCAGCATGTGTACGTGGTGGCAGGCGAAGGCCACCGCACCTGGATCATCGATCCGGTGCTGTCTGCCTTCGATTATGAAAAACCCTTCACGGACAAACGAGATTTCCCCATGGATTTACGTGGCATTGACATCGCCGTGCTGAGCGGCCCTTCTGGGGGCTTGGGCTCGGTGGAAGCGATCACTTACGACGAGGAGCTGATGGCGGCTTTGGACGGTGACTTGGGCGCGGCGGGCAGCCGCGGCTTGGACGCCATGCTGAACCACCTGAAAAAGACGCGGGCGGCGGTTGCTGCCAACCCCGCCATGGTGGCGGATGTGGACGACCCGGAAGCGTTTTTGAAGATGCTGGACTACGCCATCCGGTACTGGAACACGGACCGCCGCGACGAGGCGCTTGCGGTGCTGGCTGACAACGAGCGGCAGCTGAACGCCCGCGCCGGCGTCTCCGCCGATATGGCTGGGGAGCTGGGCGCCGGCGGCCGCGGCCGTGCCTTCTTTCAAAAAGTGGGCGACTTCGCCAAAAAGGTGGGCCGCGGCGTCAGCAACGCCGCCCGCAGCGCCGCCCAGGTGGTGATGCGCATCAACCCGGTGAGCGTGGCTTCGCGCGGCGGCTTCCTCCTTGCCATGAAGCTGAACATCAAACAGATGGCCAGCCGCCTGAAGTGGGGCTACGCCAGCGAGTCGCAAGCCGCAAAAAACGGCATCTCCCGCGCCCAATGGCAGGCCTCGCGCGAGGCGCTCCAGCGCGTCGAAAAGCTGTTTGCCGACAAGCTGCAAGGCCGCCGCGACAACCTCAAAAAAGCCATCCTCGAAGGCAAGGCCGGGGGCTTGCAGGGCGAGTTGGGCACAGCTGCTTTGGGCGAGCCGGTTACGGTGGCCGCTGCCATGGCGGCGGCGGCTCCAGTCATCATTGCGGCCATCAACATCCTCAAGGACACGGGCCTGATCGACAAGAACGAAAAAGCAGACGAGGAGGAGCTGCAAAAGGAAGCGGCGGGGGCCGGGGCTGGGACTGACGCATCACTCCCTGCGCCACCTGCCGCTTCCCCTCCGCCTCCTCCCGCTTTCCGCAGCGAGGAGCCAGTCATCCCAGAAGCTCCCCCCACGGGCGGCGCGATGACGTTTTTGAAAAACAACCCCGTGGTAGCGGTTGCGGGTGCTGGGGCTTTGGCCTTGGGCGTCCTCTGGGCCATGAAGAAGTCCAAAAAACCGCCGCGCAAGTCCTCCCTTTCGGGCCCGCGCACAACCCGCCGCAAGACGACAACGACCAGCCGCCGAGGCATTCAGCGGCTTCAACTCAAATAAGCAGAGCATGATGCGATCAAAAAAGATGAACAGCAAAGCCATGATGGGCGAGCTCAAGTCGCTGGCCATGATTTCCGGCGGCATGGTCTTGGGAAGCATGGGCGGCCAGGCCTTGGACAAGGCATTGGGCGTTGACCCTACTCTCCCGGGCATGAACCCGAAGAAGTACGTGCGCCCGGCGGCGCTCCTGGGCGCCGGCATTGTGGGGAGCATGAAGTTGAAAAACGCGGACATGAAGTTGGTGGCCGCCGGCGTGGGCGCCTCGGGCGTCGTCTCCACGGTGAAGGTGCTCTTGAAGAAGGACCTCCTTGCGGGCTTGACGTCGGGTGGCGTCAGCGGCTTGGGCTCCTCGTGGGGCGTGTACCGCGATCCGATGCGCCTGGCGGTGGACCGCTACGAGCCGGACCTCCCGGAGCTCGACGGCCACTCGGGCGGCCTGGCGCTGGCTTCGGCGCCTTTGTCTTCGGCGAGCTCCGAGGACGTGGACTATGAAATCATCTGAAGGCGCGGCCTTCATCAACCAACGAAACCTGAACGGACATGAATTTAGGAGAAGCAATCGACAGCGAGTTCAGCTTGCTGGGCGCTATGGGTGAGGACGAGCTCCTTGCCGCCTTCGATGGGGCTACGCCGGCCGTGCGTCGCCGTTTTGCCCGCAACGTACGGCAGATGAGCCGTCAGCGCGCAGTTCCCCCCAGCAAGGGCTCGCGCGGCGAACTCGAAAAGCGGCTGCACCTGTTGCCCAAAGACACGCAGGACGGCCTCGCCCGCCAAACCTTGCAGGCGGTGGATGCCGCCTACTACGTCGTCAAAGACGTCAGCGGCAGCAAGGTCCAAAAGTTGCTCAAGGACGACGACAACAAGGTGGTGGGCCTGAGCAACATCTCGAGTGCGAAGCTCGAAAAGGGCAACCACTTCTTGCTACACGGTATCGTCTTGCTGGCGGGCACGGCGGACACGGGCGAGACCGCCTTCGACGTCAACTTCGGGGTCTTGCCGGACTACGTCCGCAACGGCGAGTTCGAGTTCATTGCCAACGGCACCACCCTGATCCAGAACGCCTCGTGCGAGCTGTTCAACACGACGGGCCAGACGGTTCCGCTCGGCTTCTTTGAGCTCGACAACCCCAAGCTCATCAAGGACCAGCAGACGATCGAGTTCAACGTGGAGTGGGGCGCCAACGCCCCCGACAACACGTACCTGAAGGCCATCCTTCGGGGCACCACGATTTTGAAAGCGTAAGGAGGTAAGCCATGAAGAACCACAAGTTTCAGCTGTTGCGCATCCCGGTTAAGCAAAGCGGCGAGGAGGTGCGGTACTCTGGTGAGACGGACCGCGCCTATGGCCGGCTGCGTGGCGTCTTCGTGGCTTTGCCTGACGTCGCCGCCGAGCAGGGCTCCACGTTGAGCCTTAAGCTCGGCGGCTTGGACGTCTTCGACGACGACCACGACGTGCGCCTCCTTACGTGCGGTCGTGGCGTGGCCCCGCAGAGCAAGTTCTTTGAGTTCGAAGAGGAGCTCGAGGCGCGCGGCAACACGTTTGAGGGCCGCTTCCGCGATGTGGGGGCGGCGGGCGTGAGCTACCCGTACGAGGCGAAGGTCTTTTTCTGGCTCGTCAACGACTGAGGGATGGCTCACGGCACGATGCATACGCGGTTTGGAGTGGGCCGATTGCGCCGATGGAATCGGACGGTGGCGGTGGAGGAGAATGGTTCCTTGGTTCCGCTTGACTTCCGTCTGCCGGGCGATGTGGAGATGTGTTTGGGCGTGCAGGCGTGCGTTGTGGGACGTTTTCCCACGTCGGGGGAGCAGCTTCCGGAGCTGGGCGAGTTTTCGCTTCAGTTGGGCGGAGGCCAAATCCATCCCCTCAACCAGGTCGTCGGCTACACCCACCGCAGCGTGCTCCGCGAGGAGCACCTCCACCGCCCGGACTTCCTGCCTATGGAAGCTCGCCTTCAGCCGCCCCTTGTCGTTACAGGCTACTACCGCGACAGCGGCCGCCTCCCGGCTTTTACGAGCGATGGCCGCTTCCACCCGTACGGCTTCCGCCTCACGTTCCACCTCTTTACTCCGGCTGCCGCATGATCACCCAGGACCTCCTTCGTTATGTGGAGCGCCGGGTGTCGGTGCTGGGCTACGAGCGCCCGCAGTACGACGTCTTTACGTGGCGCCTTCCCGCCGTGGGCACGCGCCACGTCACCGACGGCCGCAGGGCCCACTACTACCTGCTTACGACGGCGCTGCCTCAGGGGCTGACCCTCCTTTCGGAGTCGTCGGGGCTGGTGGTTACGCCGGCGTGGTCTGCGTCCTCGGCTTTGGCCCAGCTCCAGGAGTTCTCAGGCCAAATTTCAGTTGAACTGAATGCCGCGGGCACCCTCTCCGAGCTCACGTTTTTGCGCATCCTCGAGGGCGCGCCCCACCCGAACGCTGCTGCCGCATGAGCCAGGACGTCCTCAAAAAGCGGGTGTACAAAATCACCGAGACGTGCCGCGGCGCCATCAAGCGCCTCAAGCTCGAAGGGCACGAGGAGCTGACGTTCTCGGCGAAGCTGACGCGCCGCGGCGAAAAGCTGAACGGCGTAACGCGCGCCGCCACCGATCACTTCTCTCAGCTGCTGCGCGAGAGCATCCGCTCGGAAGACCCGGACCGCGTCTTTGTGCAGTTCTATGACGAGCACGGGACGGAGCTCTGGGCGAAGAGTTTTGCGTTGGAGGTGGAGCCCTCGGTTTTGAACGGCCCGATGGCGCTGCAGCCGCGCGGCTTGGGCGAGGCCGAAGTGAACCACCTGGTCGAAGTGAGGATGCAGGAGCTGCGGCGGGAGGAGGAGCTGACCGACCTGCGCAAGGCGTGCGACGCCCTCGAAAAAGAAAACGAGGCCCTGCAAAAACAGCTGTCCGAGACGGAGGATGTCCTGGAAGCAAAAAAGAACGTCGAGTACTACTCGAACATCATCGGGCTGGCGCTGCCGGGCCTGGCCAAGATGCTGGGGCGCTCGCCTTTGGGCGCTACGCTGGGCATGTTGGCGGGTGCTGAGGTGGAGCCGCCCGCGGAGGCCGCAGGTCCGGAGGCGCGCGGCCAGCGCGACGCCATCATCGACCTCGTGCTGGAGTTCATGCGCAGCTTGCCGGACGAGCAGCTCGGCAGCTTGTATTTGGTCTTCGTTGAGCTCAGCAACAACCCGAACCTGATCACCGAGGTGCTGGCCACAGTCACTGCGCGCCCGCCCTCAAATTCAGTTCCCACTGAACCCCCCACCTCATGACGTACACCCAAACCGTTCGCATCGAAGCGAACAACGAGGCCGATGCCGAGCGCATCGCCCGGGCCATGGCTTCGGCCAGTGGCACGTTCACTCCCCAGGAATGGGAAGCCATCGCGCGGAAGGTGCAAAGCCGCACGGTGCAAGCCCGCATCCGTTTCCTCCTCTAACCGCACGACGATGAACCCAGCAGTCTTGAGTGCGATGAGCAGCGCGGCCTCGAGCGAGGCGGCCCGCAAGGTGATGCGCGGCCTACTCGTGGCTGGCGGGCTGTACCTGGGGTACCGCCTGACGCGCCGCACCTTGGAGGACCGCCGGGCCCGCAACACGTCGGCCCTGGCGGACCAGTCGCCGGCGGTGCGGCAGGCGATGAGCCTCCGCTCGGCCATCAACCCCTCGGGGGTGTCGTGGCTGATGTGGGCGGACGGCACGAAAGAGGACGTCATCCAGCAGGTGGCCTCCCAGATCCAAAACCTCGAAGAGGTGGGCCGCGCCTACCGCAACTTGTATGCGGCGGACCTGATGCCCGACCTCCAAAAGGAACTCTCGACCCGGCTCTTTGACTCGTTTTTGCAGACGGTGAGCTCGAACCGCGTCAACACGGCCAGCGGCCAGCCGTTCCAGGCTGCGCCACAGGGCGCGTTCACGACGCCGATGAAGCTGATCGTGGCCAAGAAGGCCGTCTTCGTGCGCACCTCACCCGACGCCTCCTACCACGGGGCGTGGTACGAAGCGTTCGAGGGCGAAAAGAACATCTTCGCTACGGCGCAGCCCGGCGAGTTCATCGGGTATGCCACGGGCCGCCAGCACTTCGATGCGAAGAACGGCGTGAAGTTCATCGAGGTGACGCGCTCGGTGGTGGCGGGTCCGCTGCCGGCGGCGTGGCAGGCGGAGTCCGGCCAGACGCGCGTCCTGTGGGTGAGCGCCTCGGCAAACTACACGGACCAGTTTGCTGACGAGGCTTCGCTTGTGGCTCGCTACCCGCAGCACATGGGCGTGACGAGCTACGTGCGCCCGGCGCCGGCCGGCGTAGGCGGATGGATGGCGCAGCACGGCCAGCGCGTCATCACGCAGCGCCCCACCCACGTCATGAACCAGCGCTTCCAGCGGTTGGGTTCGGTGCCTTCGGGCACGCTCCTCGGCTACCCCGTTATGGAGCTCACCGGCGCGCGCCCCGACCAGCGGTGGACGCTCGTTAGGACGGTGGAGGGCCGCGACCGCTGGGTTTCCACCGACGACATCACCACCGCATAAACGAACCGACATGGCAGAAAAACACGACACGTTTGTTGAGACGTACTACCCGCTGGCGGTGCAGGCGGGTGCGCGCTTTGGCATGAACCCGATGATCATCTTGGCGCAGGCGGCTGTGGAGAGTGGCTGGGGCACGAGCTATGGGGCTCGGGAGCGCAGGAACTTTTTTGGGATCACCGCGGCGGGCTCGCCCAACGAGTTTTGGGATGGCAGCTTCTCGGTAGGCCAAAACCAGTACGCCCTCAAGTTCCGCAACTACCGTACGGCCCAGGACAGCTTCATGGACTTCGCGCGCCTGATTTCCAGCAAGTACGGCGACGCGCACCGGCAGAGCTACGCCCCGGCGGCCTACGCCCAAGCCATCGCCTACTCGCCGTACATCGCCGAGCAGAACGGCGACAACCGCGAAGGGTACCGCACGGCGGTCCTTTCCAGTTGGAACCGCATTGTGGACATCGCAAAAAAAAAGGACTTGCCACCACCGCAGGCGTTGCCGCCGGCGGGCTCCTCGCCCTCGGCGTAATGGCGTGGCTGGTGTTCAAATACGCTCGTAAATCAACTTGACATGGCTTTTCAACTCAAGCGCGTGGGCTCGGACGTGACGGTCATCCTGACGATGCGGGATGTGCTGGCTTTGTTGGGCGACGCCGTCAACGACGAGGTGGTCTTCTCGGGGCAGCCGTACCGCATCTCGAGCTGCGAGGAGCTGGGCGGCGGCGTGGGCGGCGCGGCGGGCGTGGACTGGTTGAGCGTTACGCTGCCGGTCGCTTCCGATGGCCAAACCGACTTCGCCTTGCCTTCGGGCGTTACGGACCCGGAGAGCCTGTTTTTGACCGTCAACAACGTGGTGTACGAGTACGGCCTGGAGCGGAGCTACCACGTGGAAGGTTCGACCCTGATTTGGCATGGCCCCATGCCGCTGGAACAAGCCGACCGCGTCATCCTACGATACCCCTCAGTGGTGAGCTGATCACCCTGTAAACAAACCATCCTAACCCCAAACCCTGAAAGATGAGCCAATTCATCCGTCAAAAGCAGGTCGAAGGCTTGATTGCTGCGCTGGCAGCGAAAGCCAACGACGCCGAAGTCCTGAAAATCGCCAACGACCTCTCGGAGGTCAACGCGAGCCAGGCCCGTGCCAACCTCGACATCTACTCGACTTCCGAGGTCAACGCCCTCATCGTGGGGGCCGAGAACGCGTTCAGCGTGGCGACCATTGCCGAGCGCGACGCCCTGACCGGCCTGAAAATCTCCGACCGCATCTTCGTGGCGGACGACGGCGACAGCAAGTGGGCGCTCTACCTCGTCACGGCCATCACCGATGGTGCGGGCTCGACGTCGAGCTACCAGAAGATCGCCGACGAGGACCTGTTCACAAACGCCATCTCGGCGGCCGCCATCAAGGCTTCGTACGAGAGCAACAGCAACACGAACGCGTTTACGGACGCCGAACAAACGAAGGTCGGGCACCTGACGGTGACCCAAGCCATCGACCTCGATGCGACGGCCTCGGAGCTGACCTCGACGACCTCGACGGCGAACACGGCACTCAGCACCGCCAACACGGCGGTGGCCAACGCCGCGGCGGCGCAGTCGACGGCCAACACGGCGGTCAGCGATGCTGCGGCCGCGCAATCGACGGCCGATACGGCGCTCACCAACGCCAACACGGCGCTCGCCACCAAGGAAGACAAGTTCACCCACACGGTGGAGACGTTCCTGGGCATCGTCAAGGCTCCGAACCTGACGACGGAGCTCGTCTTGACGCAGAGCCTGGCGGTGGGCTTTGTGCCGCAGGTCTTTTTCAATGGCCTCCAAATCAACGCCATCAGCTACACCATCGGCTCGAACAAGGTGTCGGTGACGGTGCCGTACTCGACGGAAGCGGACGACGCCATCGCCGTCTACTACTGCCACAACTGATTGCGGGTTGAGGCATGGCGCAGCTGAAAGTCAAGCAGGTAGCTGGAGCAGTTGATACGAGCACGAATCAGCGCATCCAAGGCAAAAAGACGTTCGAGTCGGCTGCCGCTTTTCATGACAGCTCCCGCGCCGTGGTCCTCACCGGCGGATACATCTATTGGTGCGTGGACCCCGCGGTACTCGATGCCGCGGGGAACACGCGCCTACAACTGCGCACCACGGGCCTCATCACCGAGAAATACGATCGGGGGGCTTGGGTGCCGATTTAACGAACGACGATGACAAAACTGACGCGACTGAAGTTGACGCTGGCAGCCACGATTTTCCTGGCTGTGACGACGTTTTTTGCCATTTTCCATGACATGGAGGCGGTGGCCACGACCTGCATCGCGGGGGTGATGACGGTGCTTTCGACGTACATCTGGGCGGAGACGCGCCGGCCTTCGGGCGGTTCCTCGGACGCGACCAAACCGAAGGACTGACATGGGCTGGCAGTGGGGCGCTTTGGGATGGTTGGTGGCGGCTTTGCTGCTGCTGGTGCTGATGGCGGTGGGGAGCGCGTGGCGCTCGGAAGCCAGCGGCCACGCCCTGACGCGCGCCACGCTGGAGAACGCGGGGGAGGAGCTGACGGCGCTGCGCACCCGCAGCGGCCAGCTGGCCTACGAGAACGAGGTGCTGACCCTCTCGCATGAGGAGCTGGAGCGGCTGGTGCCGTCCCTGTACGCCGAGCTCGAGGAGCTGCGCCTGCGGGTGCGGCGCACGGCTTCGGTATCGCGGACGGCGTTCTCTGCGCAGGTGGAGGAGGCGGTGCTGCTGCGCGACTCGTTGGTGGTCCTGTACGACACGGTCCGCCAGGTGGTGCGGGACACGGTGCGCCTGCAAGCGTTCGACTTTTCGGATGGGTACCTCACGGTGAGCGGCGTGAGCGACGGCGTGACGCAGCGCCTCCAAGCCACCTACACCGACACGCTGGTGCAGGTGGTGTACCGCGCGGAGCGTCCGCGCCCGTGGCTTTGGTTTTTCTCACCCCGTCGCCTCCGGCAGCGGGTGATGCTCAAAAACCCGAACGCGACCCTTCACTTTTCTGAAACCATCCACTTGGAATGAGCAAGGCCGCGATGGACATCAACCGCCAGGTGGAGGCGCTCCTGGCGCAGCATCCGGATACGGAGGCGGGCAACGCGCGCTTTACCGCTTCGGAGCGGCAGCTGCTGGCGCAGTACTCCGGGGCGGGCGGCAAGGCGAAGGCCGGGGCGCGCGGGCAGGGACTCCTCTACGAGTACTACACGCCGCCGTGGTTGTGCGAGAAGATGTGGCAGTTGGCGCGCCACCATGGGGGCGTGCCGGAGCGCGTCTTGGAGCCGTCGGCCGGGACGGGCAACTTTTTGAAGGGGGCGGGAGCGGCGGCGGTGACGGCCTTTGAGGTGAACCCGGTTTCGGCGCGCATCTGCCGGATCCGCTTTCCGGAGGCGGAGGTGCACACGGCGCCGTTTGAGGCTGCGTTTTTGGAGCCGCCCCGCTTTACGTCGCGGCGGCGGGGGACGTGGCTGAAGGGCGCGCCGTTTGATTTGGTCATCGGCAACCCGCCGTACGGGCAGCACACGGGCCGCTATGCTGCGCTCTTTAAGGCGCCGGCCCTCAAGAGCTTTGAGGTCTTCTTTTTGTATTGGGGGCTGGAGCTGGTGCGGGAGGGCGGCCTTCTGGTGTACGTCATCCCGAGCAGCTTTTTGCGGAGCGATGAGCGGTATGCTCGCCAAAAGCGGCTCTTGGGCGAGCGCGCCGAGCTCCTCGACGCCTACCGGCTGCCTGCCGTGTTCGATTCCACTTCCATCGGCACCGACGTGGTGGTGCTGCGCAAAACCCAATTCCAATGAAACCGTATTCCATACCCCGCGACCCCGGACTGGTCGTCTACGATGCTGGACTGAAGGATGATCCGGAGATGGCGGATTTGGCCCAGCAGCTCGAAGACCTCGAGAAGGAGTTTGTGGTCCGCGAAATCGACATCACGTTCAAGGAAAAGAAGCTGTTCGACAAGACGGTGCTCTCCTCAAGCGACGCCTACCGCTTCATCCGCGACATCATCTTCGAAGGGATGGAAGTGCAGGAACACTTCGTGGTGCTTTACACGAACCAGTCGAACCAAATCATCGGCTACTACCGCCACTCAAAAGGAACCATCAACTCAACGCAGGTGGACATCCAGCTGGTGATGGCGGTGGCGCTGAAGACCCTCTCGAAGGGGATGATCGTCTCGCACAACCACCCTTCGGGCTCGCTGCGCCCGAGCGAGGCGGACCGCCGCATGACGCGGGTGCTGAAGGAGGCGGCCCAGGTCTTTTCCATCGTGCTCCTCGACCACATCATTGCCACGGCCAACGGCTATTACAGCTTTGCGGACTCGGGGGAGGGCTCGCTGAGCGGCCCCGGCGAGGAGCAGCCCGAGGTGGCCGAGCTGCGCGCCCGCATCCTAGCGGCCTTGAAGCGGGTGACGGCCGCCAACAGCCCCGCCCTTTTCCACCTGATCCAAACCGAGGCCGGCTACCGCAAGGTGGAGGCGGCGGTGATGGAGCGGGTGGTGCGCCACCGCCGCATCCCCGAGGCCATCATCCCACAACTGGAAAGCGAATGGCAAGGGGAATGAAATCGCCGCACCTGATGCGTGCGCGGCTGGTGGCACTGCGCCAGCTGGCGGCCCGCACCCAGGACGACCTCGAGGGGGCGCTCCTGCGTAACGGCTTTTTTCCGGACCGTCAGGCCGGGCAGGTGGCCATGGCACAGGCGGCCATGGCGATGGAAGGGGACCCGGCGGCCCATGCGCCGTTGGCTTTCCATGAGGTGTCGACCCTTTCGAGCTGGTTCCACCTCCACCCGGAGAAGGTGTGCGGCAAGGAGCGCGCCACCCGCTTTTCGCAGTTTCCGCTGGAAGTGGTGGGCAGCCGCGAGGACGTGGAACGCGCCCTGCAGCCGGCTCCGCTGACGGCCCTGGAGCGCCTCGCACAAGAAACCGAACGAATCCTTTCTGAGCTATGAGTTACCTCGCTGGACTTTCTTCTTCCCGCGCTTTGGGCGCCCTTTCCACGTACCGCCAGCAGCAGCTGGCCGCCGATACCGAAGCCTTGCGTCAGGTGCTGCAGGAGCGCGTGGACCTGGCGGGGTTGGGGCGCACCTCGCGCCAGGTGATGCCGTTTGAGGAAGTCATCGACCGCTACAACAAAGGCATCACGCGCGCCGAGATCGAGGCGTGGGTGTGGTACAAGCGTTCGGTGGGGGTGCCGATGACGGGTTGGGAGAGCTACTACCTGACGGGCGGCAGCACGGACCAGCGCGTGAAGACCACCCGCGAGACGATGGTCTACGACGAGCGCCTGCAGGAGGTGCGGGTGGCGTACCCGGGGGAGGACTTGGGCAAGCTGGTGCGGACGGTGGAGCGCGCCTCGGGGGTGCGCCTCCATGCGGTGCGCAGTGCCGGGGGGCTGTACCTGATTGCAGCGGACGACTGCGCGCTGACGGCAGCGCAAGGCAAAGCGAGTGAGGCGGAGCTCGAGGCCCTTGTCAAGGAGGGGGCGCTGTATTACGCTGGGGGCGAGCTCCTGCCGCTGCCCATCTACTGTTTT
>ENA-OUOG01003456-OUOG01003456.1-marine-metagenome-genome-assembly--contig:-NODE-3456-length-14791-cov-5.390377_pt1 | contig 14791 bp, 9 predicted proteins | sample MGYA00248635_ERZ508505 | MGnify/ENA primary metagenome ERZ508505 (study PRJEB26176, sample SAMN06267871) | marine metagenome | isolation source: Saanich Inlet, British Columbia, Canada | place: Pacific...
AACGCGCGCCTCGGAGTGCCCGGGGCTCTCGGACGACGCAAACATTCCGAGCAACAATCGTCAGGTCGTTTGAAATCTGTCGAGGCTGCACGGACTGGCGGACTGGCACTCAGGAGGAGACCGGAGAGGCGTTTTTTTTCACGTTTGTTTGAGACGCTTCGCGCGACGTCGAACTACGCAACCTCGCAACCTCACCCTCGCGTCTCCTCGTCACGTCTTACCGGTGTAATGCGACGCGTACGCGCTCTTCGTCTTCGCGCTTTTTTGTTCATCCTTCCCGTCGCTCTTCGGTTCATCGACCCCGTCGTCGTCCCACACGCGCCGCAGACTGACACCGCAGTACCGCCCCGGCTCGCCCTGGTTGAAAAAACAAGGCACGTCGAACGCGTCCACCTCCTTTATCAGCTCCACCAGTTTAGACGCCGCGTGCGACACGCACGCCTCGCCTTTTAAAGCGGTAGCAATCGAAGCGTCTCCGGTGGCGCCCGACGGGTTCAGGTCCTGCGCCAGCCACCCGAACCCGACCCCCCCGCCCTCCGGGGCGAGTACCCGAAAGTCCTTCTCCATGCGCTCGCCCGCGCTCTTGAAGTTCGAGGCTTTGGCCATGTCCACCACCTCGGGTCTAAGGTGTAACATCACGCTCGTCTCGACGTCGCCCGCGTGTAACCCGTGCTTGAGCTCGTTTTCGGAAAAGACGCCCTCCGGGAGTCCGAAGGAGAACCACGAGCACGTCACCACTAACATGCCGTGTCTTTTCCTCAGATCCCGCGCGACGACGTCCATGATCTGGGGCTGGCCCCCGTGCGAGTTGAACAAGATGAGCTTCGTGAAGCCGCTGCGGTGCATCGCGTCGCCGATGTCCGTCCACACCGCACGCAGCGTGGACGCGGAAAGAGACACGGTGCCCGCGAAGTCGTCGTGCTCCACCGATTTGCCGTACGGCACGGCCGGGAGCGTCACCAGGGGAAGGTCGTCGGGGAGCATCTCGAGCGCGCGTTTGAGCACGCCCGCGTTGATGGCGGCGTCCACGCACACGGGCAAGTGCGGGCCGTGCTGCTCGATGGCGCCCACGGGGAGGAGCGCGATGGCGCGCGACTTGTCCAGCGCCTCGAACTCGGCGGTGGTCATGTCGCCCCACGCGCGTTTCGGGAACGAAACCCCCGGGGAGGAGGAGGAGGCGCGCGCGGACGCGACGCGAGACGCGGGTCGGGGACCGCGCTGGGAAACGCGTGTCGCGGCCCGCGAGGAGCCGGGGGCGGTCGCGAGCCGCGGAGGCGCCGCGCGAGCGGCCGCACCGTGCGCCATGGCTGCGCGTCCAGAAGTGACAAACACGCGCCTCGCCAGCGATGCGCTTTCGCGCGAATCGCGTCGCCCGTTTCGACGTGCTGACTAGATCGGCAACGAACAGCACTCTCGCGCGCGCCGAGGCGACGAGGACGGGCGCGTCGGGCCCGTCTTTCCAGGCGCGATGCCCGTCGCGTCTTCCTCCGCGTCGTCTGTCCAGGTGGACGCGACGCCGCGAGCCCGCCCGCGTGGCTCGCGCGGCGCGCCCCGCGGCGCTTCTCGATCGGGCCGAAAGAATATCTCCACGGCGCATCGTCCACGCGCGCGCGCCTCGGACCTCGGCACCGACCCCGGGGTGGCCGAGCCCGAGGACGCGCAGTGCTCGGTGTCTTGGTCGAGCGGCGACAGCCCCGCGCTGAGCTTCGACGAGCCCTTCTGCATCTCCGAGCGCGGGTGCGACAACACGCTGCGCCGGCTCACCGCCAGCGACGCGGACGTCGACCAGCTCGACGCGTTGCTCGAGACGGTGCGTTTCGACGCCAACAAGGAGGAGTGGCTGACGCTTCTGCGGCTAAACAGCGTGGTCGCGACGGGCGTCTTCGACGCGCGCGGCGCGCTCGTCGGCGTCGCGACGTGCTCGAGGTACCGAGCGATCGGCGATCGGCGCTTCAGCGACAGCGACGGCGAAGGCGAAGACGACGAACGAAACGATAAAAATGTAAAAGCCGTCGAGACGTTCGGGTGGTTGGGGAACGTCGTCGTCGACGCGTCTTTCCGCGGACGCGGCGTGGCGCGCGCGCTTCTGCGCGCCGCGCTGGAGGACCTCGGCGCGGCGAACGCGGCGTGGCTGGACGCATCGGACATGGGCATGCCGCTGTACGAGAAGGCGGGGTTCGAACCGAGGAGCCGGGTCGTGGAGTGGCGCGCGACGGTTCGCGCGGACTTTTTCGTCGGAGAAGAAGACGCTCCGAAGGACCGAGACGCGTTTTTTTCTCGTCGCGAAGAGGAGGACGCCGGAGAATTAAACGACTTCGACGCGTTAGCGCGACTGGACGCCTCGGTGTTCGGCGCGGACCGCGAACAGTTACTAAGAGCGTGGCTCGCCTCGGCGCCCAAAGGCGCGTGCTTTCTGGACGAAAGCGCGGGGTACGCGCTCGCGCACAAGAGGGGGAACGCGACGTACCTCGGTCCGTGGGGTTTGGCGGCGGACGTCGTCCTCGCCTCGGAGAACCTCGAAAAAGAAAGCGCGAGAAGAAAAAAAGCAGAAGCGTTCGTCGACGCCGCCGTGCGCCGCGCCGTCGCCGCCGCCGCGCGCGACGCGCGCGCGAACGGCGAGGCAGACGCGCGCGTCGTCGCGTACGTCCCGGAACCGCTCGCGGGCGAGTACGCCGGGGCGGACGTCGGCGCGGCGGGCTCACCGGCGGTCGAATCGTCGTCGGTGAAAAACGCCGGTACATTCTCCGCCGGTGCGCTGATGTCCGACGCCTTGGCGCGCTTCGGGTTCGAGCGCGGAGACGCCACCACGCGCATGGCGCGCCGCGACCCCGCGTGCGGCGGTCCACGTTTGATCACCGAGCCGGGATGCCCCGAACGCGCACTGACCGTGGCCAGCCTGGACCTGGGGTAGGAGGGAGACGCGGCGAAGAAGCGGCGAGATTACCGTAGCTAGCTATTGGTAGCTAATAAGGAAAGTAGACTACGTATTTTTTTCGTTCGGTGACGAAGACACGACTCCTAACTCCTCACCTCCACCTCGGCGGTTCCCACTTGGACCAGTCCACGGCGTCGTGCGCGTTCCTGGTTTCCTTCCAGGTCCAGCCCACCTTCGCGACGCCCGCCGCGCCGCCGGCCGTGCCGTTCACGCGCGCGATCGACTCCAGCGCGTGCCTGAAGAAGGAAGCCACCGTGTTTTTGAAAACTTCGGGCGGGATGGTGGAGGAAAAGTGCGGGCGGTCGCGCGGCGAGCCGTACCGCTGCGCTTTCGAAAGGCGCCGGTTCGGGTCGCCCAAACGCAAAAGGGGCCCGCTGTCGGTGAACCCCGCGCACTCCCACGTCAGACAGGGTGTCCCGGCGTTCGCCGCCGCCAACTTCACGTCGTCCTCCATCTCGTTCAAAAACTTCGCCAACAAACCGAGATCCAGCCGCGGCGTCGTCGGCCGCGACCGGAAATCCACAAAGCCGACGTACCTCGCCTCCACCTCGTATTTCCGCTCGCCGTGCGTCGACACGACCACGTCAGCGTCCTTCACCACGCTGAACAGCGCGTAGTAATGGCACGGGAACCCCTCCGTTTCGATAAACGCCACGTTTACGTCGTGCTCGAACGTGACGGTAGTCTGCGTGTCGTCGAACAGTCGCTTGGCGTCGGCGCGCACAATAGACGACTCGGCGTCGCCGAGCTCGAAGCGCAAACGTTTCCCGTGCGTCTTCGTGACCACGCGCTTTGTCTCGATGGCGTCTTTGTCCATGTTTTTCTGCTCTTCCAAATTCTTCGCGTCGCGTACGTCGTACGCCACAACCTCCAGCGCGTCTTTGACGAGCGGCAGGAAGTACGCGTACTTCTTCGCGCTCGCCTCGGCTTCGTCGCCCTCGAACGGCTTGGAAAACTCCAGCGCCTCGACGGCGTTCATCCACGCGCAAAACTTGAGCGCCGCCGCCGCAAACGACCCGACGGCGATCGAGCCGTCTTTCTGAAACGCCATCTCGCGCATGTCCCCCAGTCGTGCGATGGCCCGCACGAGCGTCTCGTGTTTCCGCGCGGCGATGGGGTTGATGCACGCCCACACGGAAAGAACCCCGTCGACGTCGAAGTGGTTGCAGGTGACCTTCGACGCGACGCGCATCGGTTGCCACCCGGCGGGATCGGTCAAGGCGTTCATCACGACATCGGTGGACGTGTCGCCCTTCAAGTACGCCGGCGTGCTGCTCTCCTTGTGGTGCGTCAGCGTCGGGAGACGCGGGTGCGTGCAGTCCACGCACACCGTGTCCGTGCCGCGCGCGTCGTGGCGGTACGGCACGTACTCGCGCACGTTCGAGGGGAACGCGTGGATGAGGAACTTCTTTCCGCGCCGAAGCACCACCAGGACCACCAGCACGTAGACCACGACCGCGACGAGCCGACCCTCGTCCGTGAGCGAGCCGGAGGCGTCGAACAGGTGGCCGAGGCGATCGGTGAGGAGGCCCATGGCGTCCCGAGCACGCTCGGCGGGGTACGCGCGCGGCGGAGAATATTCCATTCCGATTCAGCCCGAAAGTCTTTCGGGGCAAAAAGTCGGCTGTTCGTGGATGTGCCGACGTGGATGGATAGGTTAACCGAGTGACTCCACCCGACAAAGCACCGCACGCGGGCGTCCACTCGGCGCACATGTCTGCCACGGTCGTGGCTTCCTTCGCGAGCGTCCCCGCGCGCGTTCCCTGTCTCGCGCGCGGAGATCGTCGGCGCTCTGTGCGAGCAGCCCCCGGGCGCGTCTCCGCGTCCGCGGACGGCGCTTCCGGAGAAAGCGCTCCCGTCGAGCCCGACGTCGTGGAAGGCCCCGACGGCCCGATGCCTCGCGGCGTCGGCGTGCCTCTGCCCCTGGAGACCTGGACCAGCCCCACGTGGAACTGGGGCAGCGCGCGCGGCGACGCGCACGACGCCGCCGCCGTCGTCCGCGCCGAACTCAACACGGACGTCGAGCGGAGACGCGAGTGGCTCGTGGCGCTCATCCAGAGCACGCCCCTGATGCGCCTCGTGCCGTGGGAAGAGGCGAAGCTCGTCATGGCGCTGGCGTGGCAGCTCTCCGGGCACCGCGGCACGGACAAGTGCGAGAGCGGGGATGGGTCTTGGCTGGACCTCATGGAGCGCATGCGGCAGGGCGTGTTCGAGGACACGGACGAGAAGTCGCTGAGCGGCGGCGGCGACAGGGCGCTGGTGTACGAGCTGGAGCAGAGGCTGGGGCCGGCGGGGCGGGGACTCATGGGGCAGGCCAGGCAAGTCGCGTCGGAGGCCACGAACGGCGACGAGGAGTGGACGCACGACGCCGTGCGACGCGCGGCGTGCGCGGCGATGCTGCTGGACCTGGAGTTCCTCGAGGTGGGGATCTGAGCGCGCGCCGCGAGGGAACAGAGGGGCCACGCCAGAGCGACAGCGTTCCCTCGAAAGTCCGCTTGAAATGCAGGCGGGCGTTTTCGATCGATTCGCTCATGAACGGGCTGAAAACGTCGGGCACACTTCTCGGTTCTCGCCTCTCTTTTTTGACGTCAGCTCCTTGTCGAACGTGTCCCTCTCCGACGCGAAGCGACGGGCCACTGCCGAGCGCGTCGTGTCGAGTGCGCGTTCGGTTCTCGCGCGCGTTTTCCCCGCGTTCGCGCCGCGTCCTCTCTCCAGGACACGGGCTCGCGCCTGACCGGGCCGCAACGCCGCTCGCGCGATACGCGGGTGACGCCATGAAGATGTTCCGCGTCGCGTCGTTCGCGACTCTTGTGCTGGCGCTTCTCGCCGCGCCGGGCGCGGACGCGACTTTCCACGTCGAGAAGGCGAACGTGGTCGTGCGCCTGCCCGCGGAGATCGCGGGCAGCTACGAGATGGCCATCTCAAACTTCGGGTCGCCCATCTACGGCGCCACGTTATCGTGCGTCCCCGGCGCGATTCGCCATCCCGCGTGTCGTGCGCCCAGATTTCGACGAGGAGGTCGTCAATCGCTTTCCCAGATCTCGCGAGCGCACAGCCCCACCGACTCTTCTCGCGTGAAGCACGACGTCTGACCCCGTTCGTTCCTTCCTCGCCGCAGGGGCAAGCTGATGTACCCCCCGGACGACCACGACGCGTGTTACCCCTTCGTGCGTGCCCGCGACCCGCCAGACCAGATCTCGGCGCGATTCGGTCGCCCACCTTCGAAAGGCGCGCGTCTTTTTTTCTTCGCGTTCGCGCGCGCGTCGGAACATCTCCGAGAGCGATTTTTTTTCCATCCTTCTCGCGCGCGGACGAACGGAGCGCGTCCCTTCTTTGCTCAATACTTTTTTTCTCCCTCACGCTGACGCGACCCCTCGACGTATCCTAAAACGTAAACGCTTTTCATCTCCCTACAGGAAACCTGGACCGCCCCCAAAGCTCCCGGCCAGGGCGCGTCCGTGGTGGTTCTCGATCGCGGGAACTGCGCGTTCACTAAGAAAGCGCTCCACGCGCAAAACGCCGGCGCCGACGCGGTGATCATCGTGGACAACGTGAACGAGGACCTCGTCACGATGGACGCCTCTTCGGACGACGCTTCCGTCGCCGAGGCTTCAAACATCACCGTGCCGGTGGGTCTGGTGACCAAAGCCACCGGCGACTTGTTCGAGCCTATTTTGGAACAGCAGCGAACGATCCTCGTGACGTTGAACTGGACCGACGTGCTCCCCCACCCCGACGCGCGCGTCGAGTGGGAGCTCTGGTCCAACTCGGGGGACAACTGCGGCGCCAAGTGCGACGCGCAGAAAGGGTTCATCCGCGACTTCGCGTCCGCCGCGAAAACGCTGGAACAGGGCGGGTACACGCAGTTCACGCCGCACTACGTCACGTGGCTGTGTCCTCCCGAAGCCGTGCACGAGGACTTTTGCGTCAAGCAGTGCATCAACAACGGGCGCTACTGTTGTCCCGACCCGGACGACGACTTCGACGCCGGGTACTCCGGCGCGGACGTCGTGGAGCAGAACCTGCGTACGCTGTGTGTGTTCCGCGAAGCGAACAACACGGCGCAACCCTGGAAGTGGTGGGACTACGTCACCGAGTTCGAGAGCAAGTGCACGATGGCGCTCGGTACGTTTAACGACGTGTCGTGCGCGGAGGCGATTCTCGTCTCTTTGAGCCTGGACGTCACCGCGGTGCGCGAATGCGTGGGCGACCCTTCGGCGGATGCGCAGAACGCCGTGTTGGAGTTCGAGCAGATGAGCCAGCTGGATGACGGTCAGCGAGGCGACATCACCATTTTACCCACGGTGGTGATCAACGAGCGCCAGTACCGCGGGAAGCTGACGCGCGAAGCCGTGCTTCGCACGCTGTGCGCGGGTTTCGGCGAAGGGTCGCTTCCCGAGCTGTGCTCGTCGGAGGGCGCGTTCGACAACAAGTGCGGCGAGGACAACGAGGGCGCGCTCGATTGCCTGAAGGACCAGTTCGGCACCGGTATGACCGGCTGCGAGGTTACTAACGAGACGCCCTTTTACCAGTGCGTCTGCCCCCCCGGCTCCAAGTTAGTAGGGGAGAAGTGCGAGGTGACCAACGGGTGCGTCGCGGCGGTCGTGGACACGCCGGCGTGCTCGTGCGAGCGCTGCGTGTGCCGGGACAAGGGCGCGGGCCGCATCGACTGCCACGAGGAGCCCGCGAGTGTGTGCGACTCCGCGGACGAGCACCCTGGTGGTTGCTGGCGCGATGGTGCCTTCAGCGCCTGCGTGGACCAGATCGACCTCAAGAAGAGCACGGGCATGGCGGGCGGCGACCCGGAGACGGTGCAGGCGTCGACGTGCGCGTGTCCGCCCGGCTTCCAGGGCGACGGGTTACGTTGCGCGGACGTGGACGAGTGCGCGACGACGTGCAAGGGCGAGCACATGACCTGCGAGAACACGTTCGGCGGGTTCAAGTGTGTTTGCGACTCGGGGTACGGGCGCATGGAGGACGCCAGCTCGCCGGACGGCATGACGTGCCTGCGCGGCGGCGGCGGCTTCGGCGCCGGGACGGTGGTGACGGCGGTTGCGGCGTCGTGCGCCGTCGTCGCCGGCGGCGGGTACCTGGTTTACCGGTGGCGCCTGCGGTCGTACATGAACCAGGAGATCAAGGCCATCATGGCGCAGTACATGCCTCTGGAGGACGGCGACGCCGCGCCGGGCGCGTTCGCGCCGAACGGGCACGGAGAATCGGACGACGAGGAGGCTATGAATGATCGTCTATGATGGATCTTCGAAAAAGACGACACTTTGACGCGCTTCGGAGCGCGTCAAAGTCGACTCTTTTCACGACAAACGACGACGACGACGAACATCGCGCGCGTAGTATGATATCGAGACGTACGTATTCCTATCGTATCGCAAAAACCATCATGATATATCGGTCTACACCTCCGCGCTCTTCACGGCTCGTTCCGGCTCTTTCTCGCTCGCGTCACGCTTCGCGTCGAACTCGGCTTTTTCCTTCGCGTTCTCCCTCTGCTTCTTCTGCATCTCGCGCACCGCGGGGAGCGCGCCGGCGGGCGTGCCTTTTTTTTCAATGTTGAACGCGCACCGGTACGGCTCCACCATGAACGAGGAACCCGAGTCACGAGTTAATAACTCAACCTTCGTCCTCGCCTCCTCCACCACCTCCTCGACGACGTCGTCGGCGACGTTCCCGAGCTCGACGCGCACTACGTGCGTGTACTTCGCGCCAGGTTCCGTCACCGAATGAAGCGTCGCGCCTAGAAATTTCTCGCCCGACACGTCAAACGCTTTGGACGCGCCGGACCACTCCGTCCACGTCGCCGCCGCGTCGTCGTCGGCGGCGACGGCGACGACCACGACGGCGTCCGTCTCCGCGAAGCGCACGGCTCCGTGCGGCGCGCCCGCGAGCGCGGACTCCGGCCCGGGGAAAGCGGCCGCCTCCCGGCACACCAGCGGGTGGTGCTCCTGGTCCATGTGGCCTATGTCGAGGCAATCCTTGAGGTCCTCGAAGTCCGACCACAGATTCTCCGGCGCGCACGAGAAGACGCTCATGCCGAGGTACGCGTGCGGCTGCTCGTTCACCGCGCGCTCGGTGTCGAACGCCTCGTGGAAGTGCGCGGTCTGGTACGAGGGGTGCGACTTGGCAACCTCCGCGCAGTGCAGCGCGCCCTCCAGGAACGTGCTGAAGATGGGCTTGGGCGCCTTGAGCTGGGGGTACACGTGGAACAGCAACGTCCCGTCGTACAGCCCATCGGCGTTGGCGGCTTTCTCCGCGGACGCGCGGGGCGCGGCGGCGCCCCGCGCGCGGCGGAGCGAGCGCGCGCGGCGCGGCGCGACGGGAGCGCGGCCGCGGAAAGCCGCGGCGGCGCCGAGACAGGCAGACATGACCGCGTGCGCTGAGCAATGGCCCGGCGGCGTCGCAATCGGATAAAAAAGATCTCCGGCTCGCGTGAGTCATTTTTCCCGGCGCCCGGCGATTTTTTTCGAGCCGGACGCCGGAGGCTGCGTTGTTGCCTGCTCCAGTGTCAACGGCGCGCGGCTTCCGGCGGACCCCGTCCCGCGTCATGTCCCGCGTCGTCGACCCCGACGCGTACGACGTCGTCGGAATGCACGGCCGCCCCCCCCTCCGGCGGTCGTCCAACGCCTGGGGCGAGGTGGACGTCGGGTCTCCCGGCGACGACGACTCGCGGAGCGCTCGGTCGGATTCGCAGTACACCGATGCGGATTCCGTGGCGAGCGACGCGTTCGAGTCCGGCGCGGAGGACATCTCGGACGACGAGTCCTCGCGGCCGCGCGGCTCGAGGGCGGACTCGGCGGACGCGCTCGCGCGCGACATGGGCGCCGGCATGCGGTTGGATCCTCGGGAAGATGCGCGAGGGGGGAGAGGCGGCCGCGACGACGACGGCGACCGGGGCGAAGGACGAGGCGCGCACCCGCATCACCCGGCTTCGTCTACGCAGAACGACTTCAGCGAGGCGGAGGTTCGCGAGGCGTTCGCGGCGTTCGACGAGGACGGCGACGGGTACCTCGGCGTCGCCGACGTGCAGTCGTTCTTCGAGGCGCTCGGCGAGACGCTCACCGTCGCGGAGACCGCCGAGCTCGTGCGGCTGGTCGACCGCGACGACGACGGCCTCGTGGACTTCGACGAGTTCTTCGACCTCGCCACGCGCTCGGCGCAGTTCGTCGACGCCGACGCGACGCGCGAGTAGGATACCTGTCGCGCGCCGCGTCGAAAACGAGTAGTCTTCCTAGAGCTAGAGAGAAACGCATAGATGCATGAGACGCGCATAGAACGACGACGCGCGTGTAGAAGAGAGGCGTCGTTTCATAAACGCATAAGACGACGCGTCGCGAACAAAAAAAAAAAAATCACCGCGCCGCGTCTCTGACGGCGACGACCGCCGCGATTGAAGAGACGATCACCAACACGACGACGAGTGTCGTCGGCCCCGCGACGTCGTCGTACCGCGCGCTCGGCTCGCGCCTCGCGATGCGACGCGCGCGCCACAGGTACGTCCACAGCGCGTACGCCATGAACGCCACGGAGACCGCCGCGAGAGCGGCGCCGCCGAAAAACGCGGCGTGTTTTTGTTTTTCCGCCGCGGAAGGAGCGGAGGCGACGCGGGAGACGACTCCGGAGCCGCGTTTCATCTCTCCGGCTCGATCGTCGCGCGGGAAGGTCGTCTCTTCGAACGGTTGAATTGTCGCCGTTCCGATCGCGGCGCCGCTCAGTAACGCCAGCGCCGCGAAGAGGAGCAGCACGGACATCGAGAGCCATTGCAGGAGCGTCCGCTCGTTGGCGAAGAACGTCTTGGGCTCGACTTTCACGGGGACGTACGTCTCGCGAGAGGAGCCGTTCGTCCGTCTTCCCTCCGCCTCGCGCCGTTTCGTCGCGTCGCGGAAAAACGAAAACCGCGAAAACGGCGAACAGGCCCTCGTGGCTTTCGCGGACGCGCCGCCGCCGCCGCCGCCTCCGCCGAGCAGGAACCGGTCCATCGCGGCGCGCTCGTCCCGCGTCACGCCGGAGACGGAGCTCGAGCTGCCTCCGCTTTTGTCGCTGGTGTCGTCGCGCGCGGCGTCGAGCAACCCGGACTCGAGATCGGCGGGACGTCTCGCGTTGTTAGCGTTGTTATCCGAAGCGGCGCGTGCCGGAAGAATCGCGTCCGGAACGTTCACGATGACTTCCGGAAAGCGCGAGGATGGCGCCGCGCACAAAATGGCCCCTCGCGCGTAACGCGAACGCACCGCGAACGCGTCGACGCCCGCGTCGCTTTCTTCGCACCACCAGTGCGGCGCGCGCATGCTCGGGCACTCGCGGCCGCGCGTCAGCATCGTCGCGTGCAGGAACTTTGAGAACTTTCGCACCTCCACGCAAGGCACCGAACGTAAGACCCGCTCGACCCACTCGGGCGGCGTCTCGTCTCGAGTCTTGACCTCCAGGACGGCAAACGGGAACGCGTGTGGTTTTCGTTTCGTCTCGACAGCCGCGAGTTTCGCGCGTTCGTCCCCGCGCGTCCCGCGCGCGTCCGCGAAGGTCAGGTCGAGGTCCAGCGAGACGCGCACGGCGTTGTCGTCGGAGCGCTGGAACGCGACGCGGCGGTACTCGGTTCGAACCGAAGGCGCGACGCGTTTTTCGCGCAGCTCGAACCGCGCGATCTCGTTCGCCAGCCGACGCCTCGTCTCGAGCGCGGCGTCGTCGTTCTTTCCATCGCCGTCGCGAACGACGAACGACGACGCGTCCTCGACGTCGGACGAGAGCTTATCACCGGTGAGAAACGCGCGCACGTCGCGACGACGCGTCGCGAACCGTTCCTTCGTGGACCCGTCGCGGCTCCAGCTCTCGTGGTGCGTCTTGCGCTCGACGAAGACGCGCTCCAGAAGCTCCTCCTCTCTCTCTTCTTCGTCCAAAGAGGACGGCTTTTCACCGAAAAAAGAAGCGTCGTCTTCCTCTCCGTACCACCGCACGCGCACGAGGGTCGCGCCCTGTTCCCTGGTGAGCCTCGAGTCGTACACCGAGGCGTCCGCCGAGTCCAGGTACACGGAGGTCACGAAGCCACCGTCGCGCGGCTTTTTCACACTTTGGCGCCGCGCGACGGTATCCGTCGCGCGCGCGGCGTCGCGCTTCTTCGGATCGAACACCAGCACGGGCAGGTGCTTCGCGATCTCGAGCTTGAGTCGCAGCGCGTGCCTCGGCTCGACCCAGTACTTGGCGGTCTTGCGATCGAACGTGTCCGGTGGACGCCACGTGCCGTTCGAACCCTCGCCTTTCTCGCCGGGGTCCGAACGCGCGCGCGTCGACTGGTACGCCGCGGAAAGAGCGAGCACGACGGGCTCGAACGCTTTTCGCGAGGCGCGCAAGCCGAACGCGTCGGCGTTTAACACGGATCGGCGGAGAACACCGTTCGCGTTTGCGTTCCCGGCGATCGTTTCGGTCTCTTTCCGATTCACGACGCGACCGACGCGAGGAGAAGACACGTCCGCGTCGCTCACGTCGAGGACGTCTATGGCGTGCTCGAGAACGTCCCCCGCGAGCGTCGCGCGTCGCGCGCACGCGTCGATGGAGGCGCGCCATTTCTCGAGCGACGAAACACGCGAAACACTCGCGTCGGTTTTCGTTTCGTCCCGAACGCCGAGCTCGAGCTTTTTCGCGAACGCCGCGAGCCGCGCGGTCTCCTCGCGCGCGTAGCGCGAGACCGCCGCGACGGCCGCGTCGAGCGCGCGCGCGGCGAGCGGGTCGGCGCGCGCCGAGGCCGCGGCGCCGGGGCGGATCAGCGGGACCTCCCGCGCCGCGACGGGAGGGAGGCGCGGGGGTGTGTCCTCGGCAGAGGACCCGTCCGAGGGCGAGGGCGTCGGGACGGGTTCCGGCGGGGACGCCGACGCGACTTCGCGGTCGAAACGCAAACGCAGGGCCGCGGCGACGCGGTCGAGGTCGCGCTCCGCCGTCGGCGGAGGCGTGTCCGTGCGGTGAGACATCTCCGGGCGCGGCGTGCCGCGCGCGGCCGAGTGGCACGACCCCCGACGAAACGACGCCGTGAAAACCGCACGCGACGGCGTTCTCGGACGTCGGAACTGAGGCTTCGCGAGCCTCCGGACGCGCGCTCGCGTCCTCGTGCGGCCCCGCGCGACTCGTCCCGGTCGTCCGATCCGAGGCGCGGCGCGTCCGAGGAACGCGCCGCGCGTTTCCGCGAACGTCCGAGGAACCGACTTTCGCTCGGACGTCGTGACAGAAGCGAAAAGAAACCTGTGTAAACGACCGTTTCAAACGTTTTCGACGATATTAATATCACAACGCGGGACGCTTCGTCAAACGAACCTCTCCAACGCGCCGAGCAACTCGCGCGCCCTGACCCCCAAGTCTCCCTCCGCGGCGACCGCCAGGCCCTCCAGCGCGTCCACCTGTCCGAGCAGCGCCCCGCGCGTCGCGGTCGCGCGCGCGACGCGCTCCTCCCCCGCCAAGTCCACGCCGATGCCTCTTTTCCGCCCGCCGCTCTTCTCCGCCGCGGCGTGCGCCTTGGCCCCGGCGAGCGCGGGCTCAAAGGCGTGCGCGACCCGCCGCGAGAACCTAAGCGCGACGTCCGCGTAGGGCGCGTGCGGCGACCGCAGCAGAGGCGTCGCGAGAGGCACGAGCGCGGAAGCCAGCTCCAAAGTCACGGCGCCGTCCCCGGCGATCCCGCCGTGCGGCGCCTCCAGCGCCGCCGCCAGCACGTCGCGCGTCGCCGAGAGGTCGTCGGCGGCGGCGAGCGCCGCCGCCGCGCCTCTGACGTCGCCTTTGGTCCAGCACCGGGACACCGAGCGGAGCGTCGCGAGCCTGGTCCCGAAAATCTCCGAGCACGTCTCGCCGTCCGCGCCGCCCAGCGAAGAAAGAACCTCGGACTCGTCCGGGACGGGCGTCGGCGGCGTCCCTCGCGCGACGCGCGCGCCGGGGACGAACGAAGCCAGGTCCACGCCCAGCGGCGACCGGGTCGGCTCCGCGCGAGGAGACGGCGAGCTCGTGTTTCGTCGAACATCCGTTCCGTCGATGATCGCGACGCGACCGGACGCCACGGGCGTGGACTCAGTCGCGTCCCGCGCGCGCTCGGCGCGCGCGCGAGCCATCGCCGCCGCGAGCGTCTCCGGCGGCGGCGCGCGCGGCGGATTCGGCGGGGACGACTCCGCCGGCGCCTCCTCCGGCGCGTAAAATATTTGTTCGTTCGCGTTCGCGTCGACAAACTCGGTGTCCGCCTCGAGCGCGGCGGACCGGAGCGTCTCCAGGTCGAACGCGTCCGCCGCGAAGGACTTGCGCGAAGGACTCCTGTGAGACACGGTTCGTCTCGCGTCGTAGGCGCGGGGTTTGGTGGGCGACGCGCGAGATTCGGCGGGCTCGGGCTCGGGCTCCGCCGCGAGAAGACGCGCGTGGGTTTGGTCGTCGCCGCGCTCGAACGCGTTCCCGTCGTCCTCGCCGTCGCTCTCGCCGCCTTCGTCGAACGCCGAAGCCGCGGGGTCGGGCTTCTCCAGCGAGTCTCGCGCGGACGGATCGAGACAATCGAGGTGGTCCTGTGGCGATGCTCGCGATTCGCGCTCGCCGTCGCCGTCGCCGTCGACCGAAACGCCGGGCGCGTCGTCGGGGACGATCTCCTCCGGGATGTCCTCGTCCTCGACGTCGCGCGCGGAAGGACCCGCGAACGCTCTTCGTTCCTCTCTCCGTTCGCGACTCGGCGCGGTCGAGACGTACACGTCGACGCGGTGGTTCTCGTCGCGTCGCTCCAGCGGGTCCTCCGCGATGCCGTGCGCGGCGGCGAAGCGCGCGTTCATCGACATCGGCGACCGGTGCGCGTTTTTCTCTTCGCGGCGGTCGCGCAGAACTCCGCGACGCGGATCGAAC
>ENA-OUOG01003459-OUOG01003459.1-marine-metagenome-genome-assembly--contig:-NODE-3459-length-14785-cov-3.350014_pt1 | contig 14785 bp, 10 predicted proteins | sample MGYA00248635_ERZ508505 | MGnify/ENA primary metagenome ERZ508505 (study PRJEB26176, sample SAMN06267871) | marine metagenome | isolation source: Saanich Inlet, British Columbia, Canada | place: Pacific...
TTGATCAAAATAAAATTAGGCTTTCTGATCTAGAGGATAAACTAGATATTATGACGGTCGAAGGCAATGCCTCTTCCTTGCTTACTTTAAAAAAATCTGGCCTTGATGAGGACACTATTGTAATTGCTGTAACTTCAAATGATGAAGCAAATATAATTGCTTGTCAGATAGCCAAGAATGCTTTTAATGTAAAAAAGACTATCTGCAGATTTAAAGACGATTCATACATTGATCAATTAAATATATTTGGCGAGGGTATTATTGATATACCAATTAGCCCTGAAAATGAGGTTACATCTCATCTAATCGAGTTAATTAAACATCCTGGCGCAGAACAAATAGAAGAGTTTGCTGAAGGTAAGGTTAAACTCGTTTCAGTTAAGGCTAAAAAGAAAGGAAAGCTCGTTGGCAGGGAGCTTAGACATATAAAAGATGATATTCCGGAGGTTGATGCTTATATTCCATCTATTTATAGAAAAGGTAAGCCATTTATTCCTTCTGGCGACACTGTTATAAAAGAGAATGACGAAGTATATTTTATATCCTCTGAGGCTAATATTGGTCCAATAGTTGATGAATTTAGGGTTCATGAGGACTCATATTCGCGCATTATGATTGTTGGGGGAGGTAAGATAGGCTTTTCTTTGGCAAAAGATCTAGAAAAGACCTACAAGGTTAAGTTGATAGATTCAAATAGTGAAAGATGTAGCTCTTTATCTAAAGACCTTGAAAAAACAATTGTTTTATGTGGTTCTGCAACAGATGAAAATTTACTAAAAAGTGAAAATATTGCTAATATTGATCTTTTTTGTGCATTAACAAATGATGATGAGACAAATGTCATGTCTTCCCTTCTTGCGAAGAAGATGGGTGCAAAAAAGACCATGATTATATTAAATAATCCATCTTACCTTGGTTTGGTTCCTGGTTTTATTGATATTTATATTGCCCCATACAGACTAACTGTATCTTCTGTTCTTCAAGATTTAAGAGATAGTGATGTTGCACAAGAGGTTATTTTAAAAACCGACTTGGGTGCAGAAGCTATAGAAGGAATAGTCCATGCAAATGAATACACATCTTCATTATTTGGAAAGCCGATAAAAGAAATTCCACTTCCAGAAGGTTGCTCCATTGGAGCTGTTATTAGACATGGTGATGTGATAATGCCAAATTCTAATGTGGATCTTGCACTAAATGACCATTTAATTATATTTTTATCTGATAAGAATATGATGAGTGAAGTAGAGGCATTATTTAAGCCATCCTAATGAACCTTAAATCTATAATAAATTTATTTAGCATCTTGGTGATGTTTTTTAGTTTTTCTTTTGTATTTCCAATGCTTATATCTTGGATTTATATGGACAAAAGTCTCAATATTTTTATAACTACATTTCTAATTGTATTCACGTTCGGGCTATCTGGATGGTATTTTACAAAGGGATCTATTAAAGACTTAAGCCAAAGTGATGGCTTCATAATAATTACTTTCTTTTGGATAATTTTATCTATTGCGGGCTCGATACCATTCTACTTGAGCGGAATGTCCCTTATTGACGCTTTCTTTGAATCCATGTCAGGCATAACCACTACTGGGGCTACTGTTTTGTCTGGTCTTGATGATTTACCTCAATCTTTATTGTTTTACAGACAGCTTCTTCAGTGGATGGGAGGGATGGGTCTTATTGTTTTAGCTATAGCAGTTATGCCTTTACTTGGAATTGGTGGGGGACAACTATATAAGGCAGAAATACCAGGAGCTATGAATGATCAAAAGCTTACTCCTAGAATAAAAGAAACTGCACAAGCCTTGTGGGCAATATATTTAGTGCTTACTCTGGCGTGTGCTTTTTTGTATTTTATTGGTGGAATGTCAGGTTTTGACGCTATCTCTCATAGTCTAAGTACTGTTTCTATTGGTGGGTTTTCGACTCATGATCTTAGTATTGGTTATTTTGATAGCAATGTTATTGAGCTTATATGTATAGTCTTTATGCTGCTTTCAGCGCTTAGTTTTACTTTACATTACTTTGCTTTTTATATGAAAAAGCCATTGAAGTATTTTTATGACCCAGAATTTCGATTTTTTATCTCAATAATTTTCTTTATTTTTGTGATTACAGTATTAATTAACCTGTTTTCACCAAACAGTAATGCTGATATAAGTGATCTCTTGTTTCAATCTATCTCAATTATTACAACTACAGGCTTCTCTGTTGGTGATACTTCGGGATGGGCCCCTTCAATTGGTTTTCTTCTATTAATAGGTGCTTTTATTGGGGCCTGCTCGGGCTCTGTTGGTGGGGGTGTTAAATCATGGAGAGTCTTAATTATGATTAATTATGCATATATAACACTCAAAAAAATGATTCACCCAAATGCAGTAATTTCATTAAAAATTGGAAACAAAAGCGTTGACGATTCTGTTGCATCTTCTGTGTGGGGTTTCTTCTCTATTTACGTTATCTCTTTTATTATTTTACTTCTTGGCCTATTAATAACTGGGTTAGATTTTGAGTCTGCTTTTTCTGCTATTGGGGCTTGTCTAAATAACCTCGGGCCGGGTCTTGGTGAGGTCTCTAATAACTATCAATCTGTAACACCTGTTGGCAAGATAATATTATCTTTTGCAATGATCTTAGGTAGACTTGAAATATTCACATTGCTTGTATTATTAACCCCTGCTTTTTGGAATAAATAAATTAGGCTTTTAGGTATGGATTAATATTTTTTGGTTGTGCTTTTTTAAATCTTTTATATTCCCATGAGTAGTCTTTAGGATTAATATTTATAAGATTTTCTATACTATTATTCATTGAATGTAGGCGCTTACTATCGTTATATATACTTTCATGACAAGGTTTTATACTTACAAAAAGATTTTTATTATTATCTGAGTTCATGCTGCAATATATGACAGGCTTGCCTGTTTTATAGGCAAGTGATGATGCCAAGGTTGTTGTGTAAGCATCTCTATTAAAAAACTTAACGTACTCGCCCATGCCTGCTTGTGGAACCTGATCAGCAGCAAGACAAATTACGTTTTTTGATAGAAGAGACTTAAAAATTTTTCTTACTCCGCTAATGCTTGTTTCGTAAGCTTCATTATTATTTTTTTCTCTTTCATTCCTAACAAAACTATCTAGCGTTTTGTTTTTTATTTTTTTATAAAGACTGGTTGTTTTTGATTTTGAGTTAATCCACTTAAGCAGCATATCAATACTTCGATTATGGATGGCTATAACAATTAAACCAGTATTGTTTTGAGCATTTTGTGATAACAGATAATTATTTTCTACTTTAAAAATATTCTTTCCAGAAATATGAATAGGCCTTGACCAAGACAGCATAGATTCATATCCACTAACAATTGTTTCAATTACGCTTTCTTTGGCTAATTTAATTTGTTCCTTATTGGAAAGATTTGGGTAACATAAATTTATATTAATGAGTGTGATTCTATAAAGCTCTGTACGCTTATGAAATCCCATATAAATATATAGATTAATGGCATGCCTTAAATAGGCTATTGGCAATATTGTTAAAACAAAAAATAAAGCTTTCATAGTGCTTGCATGTACTCTGATTGATATATAATCTTTTTAAGGTTGAATACAATATAGGTTCATTTAATATAAATTACAATATTATAAAAAGGGACATTTGTTGGTTTACAAACAAGGGAGGTTAAATTGACTGCTAAAACTATGGATGATCTGGTATCTTTATGTAAAAGAAGGGGTTTTATTTTCCAATCAGGTGAGATTTATGGTGGCATGCAAGGAATGTATGACTTTGGTCCGCTTGGTGTTGAGCTTAAAAACAACCTAAAACAAGCATGGTGGAGCTCAATGATCTATGAAAATGATAATATTGAAGGCTTAGATGCTGCAATTTTATCAAATCCTACGGTTTTAAGATATTCAGGCCATGAAGATACATTTTCTGACCCAATGGTTGATTGTAAATCCTGTAAATCAAGGTGGAGAAGTGATTTACTTGAAGATAATAAGTGCCCTGGCTGTGGATCTTCAGACCTAACTGAACCCAGACCATTTAACTTGATGTTTAAAACAAATATAGGTCCAATTGATGATGGGGAAACATTTGGATATTTAAGGCCTGAAACAGCTCAGTCAATTTTTACGAATTTTAAAAATGTTGTTGACTCTTCTTCAAAATCTTTACCATTTGGAATAGCCCAAATTGGAAAAGCCTTTAGAAATGAAATTACCCCTAGAAACTTCATCTTTAGAGTTAGAGAATTTGAACAAATGGAGCTTGAGTTCTTTGTTATGCCAGGAACTGATGAGGAATGGCATAAGAAGTGGGTTGATATGCGGCTATTATGGTGGGAGCAACAAGGCGTTTCATCAGAAAATATCGAACTATATGATGTTCCAAAAGATGAATTAGCACATTACTCTAAAGGAACAATAGATGTGATGTATAAATTTCCTCATGGCTTAGAAGAGCTAGAGGGCATAGCAAATAGAACAGATTTTGATTTAGGCTCACATTCTAAAAAACAAGATGAACTTAATATTACTGCAAATGTAATGAAAAATAACTCATCAAATACTAGATTGGCTATACAAGATCAAAATACAAATGAATGGGTTGTTCCCTATGTTATTGAGCCCTCAGCAGGTGTTGAGAGAGGTATATTGGCAATAATGAATGAAGCCTATAACGTTGAGCAACTGGAAAATGGTAAAGAGAGAACAGTTTTAAAGCTAAAACCTCATCTTTCACCTATCAAAGCCGCCGTGATACCGCTTAAAAAGAATAACGAGGAGCTTGTGACTCTTGCTAGTGAGGTTAAAAATTCATTGCAGAAACTAAACCTGGGTAGAATTATTCTAGAGAATACCGGCAATATTGGAAAAGGCTATAGACGTCATGATGAAATTGGAACTCCTTTGTGTATAACAATTGATTTTGATAGTTTGGAAAATAGAACAGCGACCATTCGCGACAGGGATTCAATGGAACAAGAGGTGGTAGCTATTGATGAGCTTCAAAACTATCTAATAAAGAAAATTAATGGTTAATTGGTGAAAATATTAGGTAGTGTTCTATTTAATATAGTTTTCTACATTAGCCTTGTCTTGATATGTATATCAATTTTAGTGTTAAGGCCTTTTCTGACTACATTAAAATTGCAAAATTTTGCATCCTTCTGGATTAAATTTTTACTTTTTACCTTAAGGTTTTTCTGTGGGGTTTCTTGGGAGGTTGAGGGACTATCTAATATTCCAAATGAGCCATGTATTGTTGTTTCGAACCATCAGGGGCAGTGGGAGTCCTTGTTTATACAAACTTTAATCATTCCAAATACAAGTATAGTTAAAAGAGAATTATTACTTATTCCTTTCTTTGGGTGGGCCTTAAGATGCATGAGACCAATTACACTTAATAGAGCAAATAAGTTCGGAAGTCTTAAAAAGGTTATAAGAAAGGGAGTTGAGAAAATAAATGAAGGTTACTCAGTTATATTATTCCCCGAAGGCACAAGAATCTCACCAGATGAAGGTATACAAAAGTTTGCTAATAGTTGTGGTGTTCTTTCAGTAAAGAGTGGGGTAAGTGTCATTCCTATATGTCATAACTCTGGTAGGTTTTGGAAAAATAAGAAGTTTATAAAAGAACCAGGAAAAATAACAGTCAGAATAGGGGCTCCAATAAAAGGATCTGATGCAAAGGGGATTACCACACAGTCATATGAATGGATTAGAGACACTTACCAAGAAATAAACTAAATATCTAGATCCGTTACCGTTAAAGCATTTTTATCAATAAACTCACGTCTTGGCTCAACATCGTCGCCCATAAGCATTTCAAAAGAATGATTGGCATCTTGAACATCATTAATATTTACTTGCTGCATTCTTCTCTCAACTGGATCCATTGTTGTTGTCCATAACTGCTCTGGATTCATTTCTCCAAGACCTTTATATCTTTGAACCTCTAAGCCTCTGCCACCATTTTTTGAGAACTCTTTTACAGCCTCTTCTTTTTGGTCTTCATCTGAAGCATAGACAAACTCTTTTCCTTTAGTAATTTTGTATAACGGAGGAAGTGCTATGTAAATATGCCCTCTATCAACAATCTCAAACATTTGTCTATAGAAAAACGTTAGAAGCAATGTTCTGATGTGTGAGCCATCAACATCAGCATCGGTCATAATAATAATTCTATGATATCTAAGCTTTTCAATATCAAAGTCATCTTTACCTATGCCGCACCCTAAAGCTTTAATTAACGTACCAACTTCTTGTGAGCCAAGCACCTTATCTATTCTTGCCTTCTCTACATTTATAATTTTTCCTTTTAAAGGGAGGATGGCTTGATTTTTTCTATTTCTTCCTTGTTTGGCTGAGCCTCCAGCTGAATCTCCCTCAACTATATAAATTTCTGAAAGAGCTGGATCTTTTTCTTGGCAGTCTGCTAGCTTGCCAGGCAGTCCGGCTATCTCTAGAACCCCCTTCCTTCTTGTCATCTCTCTTGCCTTTCGTGCAGCTTCTCTAGCTAACGCAGCCTCTGCGACCTTTGCATATATGCCTGCTGCATCTTTTGGGTTCTCTAGAAGATAATCATTAAAATGAGTACTAAAAACCGAACTAACAACACTCTCGACTTCTGATGAGACTAATTTTTCTTTTGTTTGTGATGAAAATTTAGGGTCAGGCACTTTTACTGAGATTATTGCCACTATTCCCTCTCTTACATCTTCACCTAAAAGGTCAGTTGGTGTTTTTTTGGCATTCTCTTTTTTTATAAAAGCCTTTAAAACTCTTGTTAGGCTTCCTCTAAACCCAGCTAAATGGGTTCCACCATCTTTTTGAGGAATGTTATTTGTATAACATAAAACATTTTCAGTATATGCATCAGTCCACTGAAGAGCTATTTCAACACCAACATCATTTTCAGTTGCTGAGCATTCAAAAATTTCTGTAACATGTTTTTTTGTTCCTTTTAAGTAAGTTACATAACTAGAAAGTCCGCCACTATTTTTAAATTTCTTTGACTTGCCTGTTCTTTCGTCAGTTACATTTATTGAAACTCCAGCATTTAAGAATGATAATTCTTGTATTCTTTTATAGATTTTATCTATCTCAAATATTACAGATGAAAATGTCGTGCTTGATGGATAAAATGTTATTTCTGTTCCTGTTTGATCGGATGCTCCTAGCTTCTTAAGTTTCGCCAACGGTACACCGTGTTTATACTCTTGAAAATACTCGCCCCCATCTCTGCAAACCCTTAAGATTAATCTGTCTGATAGAGCATTTACAACAGAAACACCTACGCCGTGGAGGCCGCCTGAAACCTTGTAGCTGTTATCATCAAATTTACCACCTGAGTGAAGGGTTGTTAAGATTAATTCAGCGGCTGAGATACCCTCGTCCTTATGAACATCTACAGGAACACCTCTACCGTTATCTTTTATTGTTACTGACTCATCCTTGTTGATAATTACATTAATATCAGAGCAATGGCCAGCCATTGCTTCATCAATACAGTTATCTAAAACTTCAAAGACCATATGATGAAGTCCAGAACCATCATCAGTATCTCCTATATACATGCCAGGTCTTTTTTTGACTGCCTCTAAACCCTTTAAAACTTGAATATTTGATGAATCGTAGGTTGTTTCTTCTGGTTTTTTTGGCATATTTTTTATTTTAATTGTTCCACGTGGAACTTTTTAAAGTCTCTAAAATCTGACTCTATTTTACTACTAAAATGATCATCTATACAGGAAAAAATAATTTGATTATTAAGAAAGTCTAGAAGGTTTATAAAGACCTTAAAAGTATTGTCATCTAGTTCTGATTTAATGTCATCGATTATCAAAACTGCATTGATGTTATATAGCTTTCTAAGCACCTCATGCTGAGCGCAACACCATAGAATAGAAAAAAGTTTTTGCTCTCCTCTTGAGAGAATCTGTTTGGCTTCAATATCTTCTATTAAAAATTTAATATCAGACTTGTGTGGTCCAGCTGTTGTAGATTTTCTTCTAAGATCAATATCCCTTTTGTTTTTTAAGAGATTGTATAGGTCTTCTTCTTTATCCCATCCAGAGAAAAAAATTACATTGATTTGTTCTAAATATTTAGTTGAGCTTGATTTATCTAGGTTTTTGATCAGATCTTTTAGCTCTATTAGGGTTGCATCGAAAAAAGCACCTCTAAGGTTTGTAAGTTCATTTCCAAGTGAGGCTAGCTTTTTGTCCCATGGGCCAATGTTTGTGATCGAGCCGCTTTTTAATAAAGCGTTTCTTTGTTTAAGGCACCTGTAATAAGCAAACCATGTTTCAGAAAATTGTTTATCAGCTATAAATAGAGATTTATCTAAAAGCTTTCTTCTGAAGTCTGGCGGAGCATCCGCAAATGAAAAAGTATTGTTATGAATAGAGGTGGATGGAAATTCCCTAATAAGCTTGCTTGTTGTGGTTTTTGTATTGTTTAGTTGTATAGATATAGGTTTCGTTTTTTCTTTAGTAATTGTTAAAGAATAGCCTGATGTATTATCAAAACCTTTAATATTAAAGGCCTCCTCTCCTATAGATATTAGGGATTGTAGGTTGCCGCTTTTAAAAGACTTGGCACTAGAGCATAAGTTGATTGCTTCAAGAATTGATGTTTTTCCTGAGCCATTTTTTCCATAGAAAAAATTAATTCCAGGTGATAGTTTAATTTTTAAAGAAGAAAAGCACCTAAAGTTATTAAGTGTTAAGTCGTTAATCATTTACGTATATTTTTTAGAATAAACAGTTTCTTTGTAATTATATGAGAAGTGGCATTACAACATATTTAAAGCTTTCAGACCCTGGGCTGGTTATTAGACAGCTTTTGTTTGAGCCAAAAAAATGGATCTCCACACTATCGTCATCAATTGATGAGAGAATCTCTTGAATATAATTAACATTGAAGGCTATGTCTGTTGCTTCTCCACTATAAGAGCACTCTATAGACTCTTCTGCTTGTTCTTTTTCAGGGTTGTTTGCTGATATATTGATTGAGTTATCAGATGTAATTATTCTAATGCCTCTAAATTTCTCACTTGAAAGCACACTAACTCTGCTTAAGCTTTCTGAGAACAGCTTTCTATTTATTGAAAGAGTTGAGCTATCTCCTGATGGAATTACTTGCTCATAATCAGGAAACTTTCCTTCAATCAGTTTACTTGCAAATGTTGTTCCTGATATATCTACAATGATAGAGCTGGGGCCTAATTTTAAAACAACATTTTCTGAGCTGTCTCCAACAAGCTTGCCTATCTCATTAATTGATTTTCTAGGGACAATTCCTGTTATCTGCTCCTGAACACCTTCATTTAAAGGCAATGTAGCCATAGCAAGCCTGTGAGCATCTGTGGCTACACTTGTTATAACTGTATCTTCAACAAATAAATAAAGACCATTTAAGTAATGCCTCCAGTCTTGATTTCCCATTGCAAATGACGTTTTGCCTATAAGGGATTTAAGATTGCTGGGTGTAATATTTATAGAGTCACCAGCCTCCTCTTTTTCAAAAACAGGAAAATCTTCACTTGGCAATGTTGATAGATTATATTTTCCTGAATTGGTTTCAATTCTGAGGTTGTCACCATCAAGAAAAAAATGTATTTCAGAACCATCACTAAAAAGCCTACATAGTTCGCTAAGTTTTTTTGCTGGAGCCGTTGTTTTTCCACCGCTTTTAAAATTAGAAATTGTAGAAATTGTAGAAATTTCTGATTCTAAATCTGTTGCAGTAAGTCGAAGGGATGACTCATCAACCTCAAATAAAACATTAGCAAGTATAGGTAATGTTTGTCTTTTTTCAACAACGCCAAGTGTTGAATTAAGCGACTTTACCACCTCTTCTTTGGTTATATAAAAATCCATAATTAGTTTGTAAGTGCTCTGTTAAGGTTCCTGTAATCCTCTTCTTGAGAGGGGTTTTCTTTTCTAAGCTCCGCAATTTTTTTACATGCGTGGAGAACTGTTGTGTGATCCCTGCCATTAAAAGCCTCTCCAATTTCTGGAAGGCTGTGATTTGTAAGCTCTTTGGTTAAAGCCATTGCAAGTTGTCTAGGTCTTGTTATGGACCTGCTTCTTCTTTTGGATAACAGATCAGATAGTTTTATGTTGTAGTATTCTGCTACTGTTTTTTGAATATTTTCTATGCTTACCATTTTTGCAGATATAACGAACAAATCTTTTAAAGCATCTTTAACCAGGGCTAAGTCAATTGGTTGATTGGTAAACCTTGCGTTAGCTATAACCCTTTTAAGAGCACCCTCTAACTCTCTGATGTTAGATCTTATTCTTTGTGCAATGTAAAAAGCACAATCATTAGGCATCTCTACACCCATTGAAGAGGCTTTCTGCATTAAAACTGCGGCTCTTGTTTCTAATTCTGGCGGGTCTATAACCACCGGCAATCCCCATCCAAGCCTAGATTTTAGCCTTTCTTCCAAACCATCAATCTCTTTAGGGTATTTATCACAAGTAAGAATCATTTGATTGTTTCTGTCTAATAATGCGTTAAATGTGTGGAAAAACTCTTCTTGTGACTGCTCTTTTCCTGCAAAAAATTGAATATCGTCGATAAGTAAAGCATCGGCATTTCTATAAAAAGACTTAAATTCATTCATAGCGCCAAGCTGAAGAGCTTTTACCATGTCTGAAACAAATTTTTCAGAATGAACATAAACAATTCTTTTTCCTGGTTCGTTTTTGAGTATTTCATTTCCTACAGCATGCATAAGATGGGTTTTTCCTAAGCCAACGCCACCATATATAAACAGAGGGTTATAGTCTCCTTTTGGGTTTGATGCAACTTGTTTAGACGCAGCTAATGCGAGGTGGTTAGACTTACCTTCGACAAATGTCTCGAAAACATAAGATGGAACAAGCTTTGTATCCTCTGCTTTGTTTTTATATTTGTCGACAAATGTTTCTTTAGTGTGTGTCTTGAACACAAGGTTGATATTTTTCTTTGACTGAGACTTAACCATGTTGGTAATTTCGTCAACAAGGTTTGTTTCAACATAATTTAAAATAAAATCATTTGGCGCCACTAACTCTAAAATATTCTCATTTAAATTTGCTTTTAATGGTCTGATCCAGGTGTTAAAATCGTCTTGTGAAAGCTTATTTTCGAGTCTTTCTGAGCACTTATTCCAAAATTCCAATCTCTTCTCCTCTTTTTATGAACGTCTAGTCTATAAAAAAATCCACAAGATATCTACAGGATAACTTCATGAATTTTCTGTGGATAACTTGTTTATATAAAATAAGTTTATGTTTTTATATTAATTTGTGAAAACTCCTAATTATTGGGCTATAATGCGCCACTAATTTTTAGATGGTGAATTATGAAAAGAACATTTCAACCTAGTACATTAAAAAGAAGCAGAACTCATGGCTTCAGAGCGAGAATGGCAACAAAGGCTGGTAGAGCTATTTTGTCTGCGAGACGTAAAAAGGGTCGCAAGGTATTAAGTGCCTAAAACTTGGCTTATTCAAAGCTTCCAAGACACTTCTATTCATCTAAGCGATTTAGAATATTCTTCTTAAAAGGCGATGTTGATAGACTAAGAGTCTCCATATCAAAAAAAAACTTTAAGCTCGCCGTAGATCGCAATAAGATCAAAAGACAAATAAAAGAAACCTTTAGAAAAAATAACTTATTTACTTCAGATGGGTGTTTTGTTGTTATTGTTTATAAAGGGTATTTTGATATTAGCGAGGCAACCCCTTCTGTTGAAATCGTTAAAGCTGTAGAATCATCAAACCTGTTAATGGATATTAAAAAATGAATATAAGAAGAATTTATCTTGCTGTTATTGTTGTTTTATCAGCGTCCCTTTTTTATCAATGGAATGCTGAAAGCAAGGCAGATGCCCAGGCTAAACATTTAGAGATTGCTAAATCTGAAAGTTTTATTGATGTTGTAACTGCGGATGGTAGTTATGTCTATTTAGAAAATGATCTTTTAAAGCTAAAAATTGCTGTAAATTCTGGTGCAATTGTGGAAGCAAGACTAAAAGAATATGGTGTTGAAAACATTCCTGGCTCCCTTGGTGTAAGGGTTTTTGGTTCGGATGAAAATGGTTTTTTTAAATACTACTTCAAGTCTGGCTTTACCAGCGAACCAACAAACTACAAACTTTTGAGTTACGGACAAGGGTCTATAACTCTTTATGATGAAAGCCTTGGTGTTAAAAAAGAGTTTAGTTTTCTGCCTGATACATACGAAATACAGATCAAAGACACTGCAGAAAATGGGAGCTCTGGAAAGGCCTTTGCCTCACTTTATAGAACAGAGGGCAGGTCTTTAGACTTAAAAACAGAAATAACCCAAGGCGGTATGATGAATAACAGCTCATATCAGGCTGTAGCCTTTAGTACCTCTGATGACCCCTACGAAACACAAAGACTAAGCGGTCTGGATGAAAAAATGTCCTTTTTATCAAGGGGTGGCTGGGTTTCTTTTATACAGAAATATTTCTTTGCTGCTGTAATTGGTTCAAATGATTTTGTTTACAATTACTTTGCGCAACCCGGCGATGCTGGTATTTATAGTATGGGTTATACGGTTGAAAAAGGTGATGTGCAAAACCTTGTCTACTCTCACTCTCATAGGGTTTTTATTGGTCCCAAGATAAGGAAAGATTTGGAACAAAGAGCCCCAAACCTTGAGCTCTCAATTGATATGGGGTGGTTTTGGTTTATCTCTCAACCAATGGTGAGGGCTTTAGATTGGATTAATAATTATGTTGGAAATTGGGGTGTTTCTATAATTGTATTTACATTGTTGCTTAAGCTTCTTCTGTTTCCTGTAACGGCCAAAGGTTTTGTTTCTATGGCTAACATGAGAAAGGTGATGCCAAAAATGAAGGAGTTGCAAGACAGATATGCAAATGACAAGCAAAAACTTAGTCAGGAAATGATGACTTTATACAAAAAAGAGGGCGCCAATCCTCTTGGTGGGTGTCTTCCAATGATCGCACAGATGCCGTTTTTTATTGGGTTCTTTTTTGCCTTGAGAGAAATGGTAGAGTTAAGATATGCGGACTTTGGTTTGTGGGTTACAGATCTTTCTGTTCCAGACCCTTTGTTTATTCTTCCTGTGGTTTTCGGTTTTATTATGGTTTTAACACAAAAGCTTAACCCACAGCCTGCAAACATGGACCCTACTCAGGCGCAAGTAATGAAGTTTATGCCTATAATGTTTTCTGTAATGTTTGTTATTTTTCCGGCAGCCTTGGCGCTATATTCTGTTGTAAATGCTGGTGTGTCTTTGATTCAACAAAGGTATCTTTATAGCAAGCTTGGTGTGTTAGGTGATCCCAGCAACAAGGGTTAGGGGCCTCTAAAAATGTCTATTGTTTATGCTTTAGCAACGCCTGTTGCTAAGTCTGCCATATGTATTTTTAGGGTTTCTGGAGAGGGTTGTCTTGATAGGCTTTCTGTTTTGTTTGGTGATGTTAGTATTCCTCCGCGGACTTTTTCTGTTAGGCCTTTTTATAATTCTGGTCTTCTTGTTGATACTGTTGGTGTCTTAGTTTTTAGCGGTGGAAAAAGTTATACAGGGGAGGATTCTTTTGAGGTTCATGCCCATGGTGGCTTGGGGGTAATGTCTTTAATAACAGAAGCCTTTGATTCTATTGGTTTTGAGGAAGCTGCGCCTGGAGAATTTACTAAAAGGGCTTTTTTAAACAACAAAATAGACCTAAATGAGGCTGAGTCGGTTTTGGATGTTATTGATAGTGCCAGCGCTGACGACGTCTACCTTTCGTCTAAGTCTTTGTCTGGAGAGTTCTCTAAAAAAGTTCATGGTTTTGCTTCTGCAATAAATGACTTAAGGATGAGAGTAGAGGGTGAGATAGATTTTTCTGACGAGGGTGAAAGCTTTATGGATGAAAAAATAATCTCTGATCTTGATTTATTGGTTTGTGATTTTGAGTTGTTTTTGGGTGGTTGTAGAAATAAAAAAAATATGTCTGTTAAAAACAAGGTTGTGTTTGTTGGCCCTGTAAATTCTGGGAAGTCATCTACCTTTAATAGGCTTCTTGGTTTTGAGAGAGCTTTGATCTCAGATATTCCTGGAACTACAAGGGATATTATTGAGTCTGAAGTCTTTTACAGCAACCTGTCTTTTTCTTTATTTGATACGGCCGGAATAAGAAATACCGATGACTCTATAGAGGCCATGGGTATAGATTATGCTAAAACAGAAATAGGTAACGCTGATGTTGTTGTTGGTGTTTTTGACTCACCTTTAGATGATTCGATAGATTATTTTACATCGCTTGTTGGTGATAAAAGTTTTATAAAGGTTTTAAATAAAATAGATCTCCATAATTCAAAACATGGCGATTTTGATTGTTTAATATCAGCAAAAACAGGAGAGGGTTTTGATGGCTTCAAGAAAAAAATTGTCTCTTTTTTCAGCGAAGGGTCTGATGAGTCTGCAACCTTTTTAGTAAGGGATAGGCATATTGTTTTATTTAATGAGTCGATAGAGGCATTGAAAAAAAGTTTATTTATTTTAAGGTCGGGTGAGGGTTTGGAGATTGCAGCGGAAGAGTTAAAAATATCACGAAGCTGTCTTGATATTGTTGTTGGCGAAAAAACCTCAGATGATTTGTTGGGAGATATTTTTAGTAATTTCTGTATCGGTAAATAAACTGTTATTAACTTGTAGTTCTTTTTTTACCTTTTTTCTTATTAACAGGTTTGTAGATGTTTTGTAACTGGTTATCTTTGTTGTTAAACAGA
>ENA-OUOG01003466-OUOG01003466.1-marine-metagenome-genome-assembly--contig:-NODE-3466-length-14745-cov-43.416417_pt1 | contig 14745 bp, 24 predicted proteins | sample MGYA00248635_ERZ508505 | MGnify/ENA primary metagenome ERZ508505 (study PRJEB26176, sample SAMN06267871) | marine metagenome | isolation source: Saanich Inlet, British Columbia, Canada | place: Pacific...
AATGAAGAAGAAATTGCAATACGCTCCGAACGCATTCCGCATGTAGCAGATGTTGTAACTGAGCGAGATACAAACGCTGATCTTGTTATTATTCAAGACGGAGTAGAAGCAGGCATATTAATGAATGGGGGCGCAAATGTACAAATCAACATTATTCAAACTCAGTAGTATTGTATTTTGTTTGCTATTTGCAAATAGTGTATGGGCAACAGACTTTGTTGATTTAAAGTTTGGACAATACCAAACTGCGGATAGTCAGTGGAATACTTCAAGTTGTTATTATAGTCCTGCGTCATATAACGGATGCCAAATCTATTCAAAAAATCCAGGAAAAACATACAAGATACCTTGGTTTCAGGGACAGTTGAGTTGGGCGACAGGAGATTATATAAAGTTTGCTCCTTCGGGAAACGCAACGTATCCTTGGACAGCAACACAGTATAACTCTAATGGAACCGTAAAAGCAGTATTAGGAACAGGTAAAGTTATCTACGCTGGACTTGTAAATGGTGATGGTTACTTCTTCTTTATGGGCAATGATAACAATACTGGACAGTTATTCTCAATGTCGCAAGGTATGAACAGCAGTGCAGGGCTAACATTTACTGGTGATATAAATCCTGATGTAGCAACACTTAACAGTTATGCGGCAACCTACGGAAGCACAACTCCGTTAGCATCGGGCGAAACAGCATCAAACTCGAGCCCTCCTGCGCCGACTCCTGTATATAGTTCAGGCATAACAGCCGCACAGAGCACAAAGCGTACTAGCAAACTAAGCGACACAGCAAGTCACGGTATGGAAGCACATGTTAACATTACAGGCGGAAGCAACACTGTATACATAGATCAACACGATGCCGCACAATATTTAGAACTTACAATTATAGGTAATAGTAACACTGTTGATATTGATCAAAGCGATCCAACGGGTGTTGGCACACATTTCTCTGACATTGTTGTAGACGGAAATTCAAACGCATTAGATATTAAGCAACAAGGCACCGGATCTAAAACAGCATTTATAGGCATAGACGGAAATTCAAACATAGCAAACATTAATCAAAAAGATTCAGGCAGTCATTATTTACAACTTGATTTAATTGGAGACGGACACACTGCTACTATTTTACAAGAAGGTAGCGGTAGTCACGAAGCAACAGTTGAATTATCCAACGGCGGGGGCAGTTGGGACTTTGATCTTCATCAACAGGGATCAACATCAAAAGAATACAGTCTACCTCACAACATGAGTGACGGTAGCACCACAAGCGGAACGTGTTATGTATCCGCAGGCTGTTCATTAACAGTCATACAAAGCGACTAAGAGAGGGCGTAAAAATGAAGTATATTTTAACAGTTATAATTCTGGCTGTAGGTTGGGCAACCTCAGCACAGGCAAATCAAAACAACAATATAATGAAAGCCTGTATTCAAAGCACAGGCAACTATAACAAAGCCGCGGCTTGCTATTTTGATTGGAAGCAAGGACAGAATACAGCAGAATTAGCAGAACTACGAGACTTTTTAAAACACAATCCAAGATACAGATTCCCAGGACAAAGCAATAATCGTTGTTGGGGCAAACCAAGAGAAATGCCGTTTGAAAGTGCATACATCAAACAAACACAGGGCGGCTTTGAAGCAGGTGTAAGTTACAAAGATACACTGCCAGCAGGATGCTACGAAAACGCACCATGGGACAATCGCGATGAGAACTAGTATTGTATTAGTAGTAGCATTAGGATTTATGATATATGGTATGTTATCGTTTGCCGGAGCAAGTAAAAACTATTGGCAAAGCGTAGGACCGCAATGGGATCAAATGTTAAACCCATGTGATTACAAGGAATGTAATATTGATTGAACTAGCACTAGCATTTAGTCTACACCTAGGACTGGAAGGTGATTACAATGGTATACATCCGCACGTAAGGTACAACCACAATAACTATATCGCAGGTGCATACTACAACAGTGAACGCAACATCGGCGCATATATAGGCAAGCGTTGGGAACACAATGACTTTGGTTTTGAAGCAGGAGCAGTTACAGGCTATAGTGAAGCAGAAGTCTTACCGTATATTAGAGGTACATATCAAGACTTTTTTGTTGCGCCAGCATTAGAAAAAGATAGAGCAGGTGTTGTAATAGGATACGAATTTAAGTGGTAAGTTTATGTACGCTTAGTACACAATAAATACATATAGGACGAGGGCAAAACGTCCATAACGAGGGTAACAACATGAAATTTAGAAAAATAGCGGCGGCTATAATGACCGCATCGCTAATGTCGTCTACGGCATTGGCACACACCAACTCAGTTGGTTATGTTGGAGATGGTACTGGAAAGATTACTGTATGGTACGGTGCGTGGCACGACAATACACAATTTAACGAAGCAGAACTAAAAGTATTAGACTCAAATGATGCTAAAATCACACAAAAGCAATTTGATTTATTATCGCAAGATTCACCAGCAGGGCTTTTGTCAGGTGTAAACTACTTTGGTAGTGATGGCACAAAACTAATACCATACGATGTAAACACAGGCGGCGGCGAGTCATACACTTGGCAAGGTGCTACATTTACACTAGCACCAGGTGATTACACATTTGTTTATATTCCATTACAAGACGCTGAGAGCACCTTGTGTCCGAAAGGAACATCTGGTTGTAGCGCAACAGTAGAATGGATGCCAATGGACGAAGTTATTCGCAGTTTAAGTATTACACTTACACAAAATGATATCAATGGTGATGCTAATGGAAATAATATTCTTGACGTCAATGAAGTTGCTGTAGGTGCGGCAAGTGGCGGTCCAACAGTAATAGGCCAGGGTAGCAGTCAAGTGATTGGTTATGTTGCGGCAAGCGGAGGTGTTATACAGATTGTAAGTAGAACACAAACAGACACAACTTGGGATAATATGAGTGATGGCACTACCAAAAACACACAAATTACTACAACAGAACTTACACCATTTGAAGGACGTGTGGATCAAACTGCAACTGCACAAGACGTAGTTGGTAGCACACTAAGAAACTTAGACTTCTATAACATTCAAGGTATTAGAATGAACAGCAAAATGAAAAACGGTATGTCAGGTAATACTAGTGGCGTTGTTGTAGGTGGAAGTAAAGAACTAGATAATGGTGTTACTATTATGGGTGGCTTTACTAGACTTGGAACCGGACTTACTGGTAACGGTGATTCAGTTGATGCTGAAACTACAGCATTTGCCGCAGGTGTTGAAAACAATGGAGTTAGATTAGAACTTCGTCGTGCAAATACAGACTACGAAGTATCACGTACTATTGGCGACTTTGCAAACACAAGTGCAACTTCGGGTACAGACACAAGTGCTAGAGTAACATACTCACCAGAAACAGGCAAAGTAAATCCTGTGATTGGTTACACACGTGGTAAGCGTACAATGGATGGTTATGCAGAAGCAGGTAGTGTACAGAGTGCAAGAACTATGGACAGCACAAGTGACATGTACGGTTATGGTACTGTAGGACTACGTGGTGACTTAGGCTTGGTTGACTTTACAGCAATGCATCACACAGATGGTGTAAATGACATCAGTTTAGGTTTAGAAAAAGACACAGGCAACGTTACTTGGAGAGTTGAAGGCACACGTTCGATGACAGACCTAGGTAATACCAACGCCGTTTCTGCAGGGCTTGTAATTAGGTTCTAGTAAATAACTTTGTAGAGGCATAGTATACTATCCGATTAAAATAACGTTACCCTCGTTATGGACGTACACTATGCCTCTCGTCACGAAATAAATGCGGTAACTTAGTCGTGAAAAAAGGCATCCTAAAATGCCCTTTTTCTGCCCTCACGCTCCAACTATAAGTATTTACAGTCTTTTTTGGTTATATAATACTATCTTATTATTGGTTGACATCGAATACTACCGATGCTATAATAAATACATATTGTATAACTAAGGACCTTGCTATGAACATCGTAATTACCGGAGCGAATCCAACTCAGCGTAAGTACATCACTAGTATTGTTGAATTCTGCGTCAAAAAGATGATGCCAAGAATGACTAATATCGAGATTCAAGTTAAATTGAAATCGATAAAAGGAGACGTATACGGATACTGCATGGCCGATCCAGAAGGTGAAGCCAAGCGTGGAGATCGTCCTCGAGTGTTTGAATTAGAAATTTCAAAAAAATTGACATTGCGTAAATTGTTAGAAACTATAGCCCACGAAATGGTTCATGTTAAGCAATACGCACGGGGAGAACTGTACGAAGGTGATTGTAACAAGCACCGTTGGCAAGGAAAATGGTTATCTAAAGAACCAGACTACTGGGAACAGCCGTGGGAAATTGAAGCACATGGTAGAGAACCCGGACTGTTCATACGGTGGACAGAAACGAACAAATTAGCACATAAAAAATGGACACAGGTGTAGTTTTTACTTGACTTTTCGATAACAAAGTAGTATACTATTGTTAAATTAGAAAGGCAGGTAAAGGCATGAAAGTAATAAACACCAAAGAAGCAGTAGCACTTTCGTTTTGTGCTTTCCGTGTAAATGATGGGTTCCTCAAAGAAACTCGTCGATTCAGCGAAGATGCTAATACAACTAAATTTTCTAATAAAGATCTACTAAAGTTTTTTTACACAGAAAATGAACAGTATTTGCCTGAAGACTATGTACCTTTAGTTCCTAACGATGATGACAAGCAGAATGCAAAAGATGCTATTAAGTTTTTGAATAAAGAATTTAGTTTGCAACTAATTGCTGGCACACTAAACGACTTTATTAAAAACCTGTTATCATCTGCGAACACTGAAGAATGTACTACAAGCGATCTAGGGTTACTTTGTTATGTGCCAAAGGTATACAACGACACTAAGAATACAAAAGAAATAAAGAAATCCATTAAAAGTAATTTTAGTGAAAGCCGTCATATTGCCGAAGTAGGTAGTAAAATTGAAGGTATGTTTACTATTACTAGTATCCGGTATGTAGAAAAATTTGGATGCCATGTAGTAAGCGGCAGTATTGAGAAAGACCTAGTTTCTTTCTTTAAAGAATTTAGTCAAGAACGTCCAATGCCAACAATTGGGCAAACAATTAAAATTAAAGCAAAAATAAAAAAGCATGGGGAAAACTACATAACAAAGATACCAGAAACACTGGTAAACTATGTGCGGTTTGTTTAAGTATACTAGTATCGTGAAGGAAATTAAAAAATGGAAGAAAGTTTTGAAAGTTTCGAAGACGCACTTAGTGACGGTGATTGGGGATTGATTATCGGTGAGAAGGGCGAACTAAAAGGTTTGTTTATTCCGGAAGGCAAAGACGAAGAGCAAGTACCGGAAAGCATAATCCGAATCTGTGAAGATGTTTTTGGAGTGGACATAACAGAGGATGATATATCAACCACACTCCACTAACAAAGGAGATACATGGAAGTAATCGTAAGAAACGGCAATATAGAAAAAGCAATGAGAGTTTTCAAACGTAAAGTTAAAAACTCGGGAATTTTAAACGACTACAAAGACAAGCAGTATTACAGCAAGCCTAGTGATAAAAAAAGATTAGCAAAAAAACGTGGCATTGCTAGGTTTAAGAAGGAACAAAAGAAACGTGAGCAAACGCTTTAACTATAACGGCAACGGTTGGTCGGAAGAAAACAACGAGTTTGAAATTCGTAAACCGTTTGGGCCTAGTATATATTTTGGTAAGTTTACGCAAGAAGAATTAGATCTCTTGCGTAAACTATCATATGACGCAAAGGATGCCGCAGAGGCAATGGGCCAAACACTTAGTGGTAATATCAAAGGTCAGTACGATCTAAAAAATGTTGGTAGTCCGGACGAACAAAAACAGTTTGTAGAAATTATGTCTAGACACTGTAATAACTTTATTCGAAACGGGCTACAGGTAAGCAACTTAGATGAAATGCCAAGCGAAGAAGAACACGATCTTTTAATCCAACTTCAAGGATATCCTTGGGTAAACTTTAGCCAAGCAGGAGAGTTTAATCCAATGCATACACATCCTGAAAGTGTAATCAGTGCTAGTTTGTATGTAGACATTCCAGAAGAGATTGCACAAGAAAAAGAACCAGCAAGAGAATATACTAATCAACCAGTCCCTGGAGATATTACGTTTTCTGGAGGATTGATTGATGACATATGGCAATCAAGTGGAGTTAATTATACACCTAAAACAGGTGATTGTATTTTCTTTCCTGGAGCAATGCGCCACGCAGTATATCCTTTTAAAAGTGATGTTACTAGAATTACGATGAGTTTTAATATTGCACAATTCGGATTTGTTAGAAAAGACTCTAAAGTATCAGCACCTTATCGTATGTGGGTAAACAACTATGACTATTAATGTGTATTGGACAAGGGCAATTGCACCCGGCAGTGGCGAACGACATTTCATTAGTCCGTTGCGTTTTCAGGAGCCTGAGTTCTTACACAAGAATATAAATTACAAAGAATACCTTGGTCCGGCACTATTACATTGCCCTGGCATGGTAGAAGAAATGACTAAAACTGTTGTTATTAAGTCACCAGTAAGTGTTGATCTTGAATACAATGAAAACGGACAATTAAAAGTACACAGACAAGATCCAGAGTTTGGAGCAATATTCTTTGGAGATCCACAAGGCAAGAATGGTATTCATCAACTTGGCTTCGGTTATATATTTTTTGCAGACAAGCCGTTAATGGCTACAAACTTACCACCGTATTATCATAATAATGGATATACCGAATCAGTTAATCCATTGTGTGGTAGTTATGATATTGGCAGATGGTTCCGCCCTGGTGTGCGACCTTTGTTTCAAAAGAAACCTAATGCATCACGCATTAGTATTAACGAAGGTGATCCACTGATGTATGTTAAGTTTAATACAGACGAAAAGATTAATCTTGTTGAGTTTGATTCACACGAGTTAGATCAATTAGGATTTCATAGTCCCATTAACTCTTGTATTACACTAAAGAATCAACTTCCGCCAACACCATTACACAAAGCATATGAATATTTTGACAATGCTCGTATGCGTCAAAAGGTACTAAAGATTGTAAAGAGGAACAAGGTATAATGTTACGTAAGATGAAAAATGGTGAAGAAGCCATAATTATAAATGATCCGGTTAGACCGCATATTCCAGTATTTGATCGTATCAAAGCAGGTCGTGAAGTATATGTATTAGAAAATGATGAAAAAGGTATTGACGCAGTTATCTGTATAGCGTATACTAACGAAGTACCTACAAACGAAAAAGACTTAGATGACTTTTTAGACACTAACGGAGAAACAGCAGTTGCTTATACTGTTTGGAGTTACAATAAAGGTGCAGGACGAGAAATTATTAACCAAGTGAGAAGTCACATTAAAGAAAATAAACAAGTCAAACGATTAGTTACACTAAGTCCGTTAACTGAAATGGCCCGTAACTTTCATATTAAAAACGGCGCAGTGTTTTTAAACAAATACATTGACTGTCAAAACTTTGAATATGACTTAGAAGGATAGATATGAAACAAATAAAACATGAAGAAACTTGTGAACTACATTGTACCGACAATGATAAAGTAGCAACCGCAGATGTAATGAATTTTCGACAAGGAGATGGCTTGACAGTTTCGCTTGTTGGTAATAAAATAGTAATGAAGTACAACAAACACCACAACGTATATATTGGTAGTGCTATGGGTTATGAGTTTACAACCAAAGGACCTAAGTACTACGAAGTTAATCAAGGGAGATACCGTTAATGCCAAATCTAGTACCAATTGTAGTTGAACGAGAAGCAAAAGGCGAACGTTCATATGATATTTACAGTCGACTTCTAAAAGATCGAATTATTATGTTAGACACTGATGTTAACGAACATAGTGCTAGTCTTATTGTTTCGCAGATGTTGTTTTTAGAAAGCGAAAATCCTGGCAAGCCAATTAAGTTATACATTAATTCACCTGGCGGCAGTGTTACAGCAGGACTTAGCATTTATGACACGATGCAATTTATTTCAAGTCCGGTGCATACATATGTAATTGGTCAAGCCGCAAGTATGGGCAGTTTCCTTGCACAGGCAGGTGAAGCAGGTAAGCGTATGGTATTACCAGAATCACGCACAATGGTACACCGTGTAAGTTCAGGCACACGAGGTACAAGTGGTAGTGTACATGTACAAGAACTAGAAATGGAAGACAACATTCGTCACTTAGAAGAAGCAAAACGTATTAATCAGCGTCTAACAGAACTGTATGTTAAGCATAACACAGCAGGCAAAACTGTAGAAGAAATGACTGAAACTATGAAGTTTGATACGTTCCTTAGTGCTGAACAAGCCGTTGAATGGGGACTAGCAGATAAGGTAGTTACTAAGCGTGGATAATTTTTGCGACCATACATTTGCATTATTTGATCATGAATTTGCAGATCATGCAAGTCATATGTGCATGATTAAAGATCGTGCAAGGTGTATGGGATTTTTCGAGCAAATTGAAAAACATTGCAAAGATAAAATGGTTGTTGACTTTGGTGCAGGCACAGGTGTACTAGGTGTATACGCCGCACTCAAAGGTGCAAAGGAAGTATGGTTTGTAGAGAACCAGATTAACTTACACGAAACTATTGATCAAGTATGTGCGGCTAACAACGTAACAAATTATAATATTGTTGCTGATGTTAGCGAACTGCCTAATCATTATTTTGATGTATGCGTAAGCGAAACACTTGGTGATGTAGGTATTGAGCGAAACTTTACTAGAATTTTTAGTGATTTAATTGCTCGCAATCCAGGATGTGTTGCTATTCCAGATCGTATTAATTTGTATTACAGTACATTACATTTGGACGAAGTTGAAAAAGAAAAACGGTATATTGAAAACTTTCCAGTAAACTTGAAAATTGATATGTTATACCCGTTGCCTGGATTACGACCTACTCGCATTGATAGTCAACAGTTAGACAATCAAGTTGAACTGTTTAGTTTAGATTTAAAAAACTATCCAACAGACTTAGACTTACGAAAAATTATCGAAGTCCCACATCCGGACAATCACAACTTTATGGTGTTTCATTGGAAGGCATATAGCGAAGGTGAACAGTTTGTAAGTAATACACCCGAACGTGACCCTAACAACTTTAATCACTGGTGCCAATTAGGATTTCATATTCCTAAGGACAAAACACTAGGTATTAGATATGACGTACACACTGGACCTTTTGTATTATGTGGTAATCCACATCAAGACTTTATTGACAATCCTAAAAAATATGATGAAATGTACTACGAACCAAGTCCGGATCAATTTGTACAACAACCTAAACAGGATAGTATTATTAAATGGACTCTGTAATAAATTTCAAAGGCTTTGATAAGTTACACCAACTTAGTCCAGTCAAACAACAATCTTTAAAAGACTTAGTAAACTTTCACGAGTATGTCAAATACAGTGATGAATATAAACCTAATCAAGTATTTGAGTGTGGACCATTCCGAGGCAGTGACGAACATGCCCTAATGGGAAACAATGGTACAAAATACTTTATAAACGAATACGGGTTCCGTGGTAAATGGGACTATTTTGGCCAACGTAAAAAGATTGCAATCTTTGGTGATAGTTGTACGTTTGGTGTAGGAGTTGATCAGAAGGATATCTACCCACAGATATTACAAAAGTATTTCCAAAGCGAATACTCGATATACAATTTTGGTATGGTTGGAAGTAGTATTGATAATATTGTAAAATGTTACAGTGCCGCAGAAAGATTAATAGGATTTGATAAGGCGTTGTTTTTCTTACCAGACTTTAGTAGATTTTGCTGGCCTCGATATGAAAAACAATGGCAACATACTAATATGATACTAGGTCCCGGGTTAGACGAGTCTAATGAAGACCACATGTCATATATTAAGAATTATCATGACGAACTTGAAGTACATCGAACAATTAATTACTTAAATTGGATGCACGATATAGCAAGCATTAACGACAGTATGATTAGTGTCTGGAGTTGGAGTAAATCAACAAATGATATTATTAAACAGGTATTGCCACAAGATGAAGTAGCAAATATAAATCCAAGAGATGTTGAAGTTGACCATGCAAGGGATCATCAACATCCTGGTATAAAAACCCATAGAGAAATTGCCGACCGTTGGTGGGAACAATTAATGTTAGAGGAATAATGTGTGAGTAAATGGCACGGAGGAAAAGGTAGTGGAAAACGAAAAGGCGCAGACGATGAAAAATACAGAGACAATTACGACAGAATCTTCAGTAAGCGAGACAGTGGCAAATCTAAAGGGGATTCCAACAAAGGAAGACCTAAAGAATCTTCTTGAACAAAATGTTCTTGAAGTTGACTTTACTAAGTTAAATGGTGACAAACGTGTAATGACATGTACATTACGTGAAGACATGAAGCCACCAGCAACTAAAACAGACACAATGAGCCAAAAGAAAGTTCGTGAAGTATCAGATGCTGTTGTAAGTGTATGGGATGTAAATGCCAAGGGATGGCGTAGTTTCCGTTACGAAAGAGTAAATATTGTTAATGTTGTAGACGAATATAAAACCGAATGGTACGGAGGATCCGAATAATGAAATTTAAAGAAATGTATTTCCACGCTGTTGTTATTGCAGTATGCGGAAGTTTTTTAACAAGTGTAGCACAAGCAGAAACAACTAATGCAAATATCCAAGATCATTACAAGACTGTGATCGAACAACAACCATACCGTGTTGAAGTATGCAAGGATGTACAAACTCCTGTTTACGGTAATGTAGGCAGTGGTGCAAGCGCAGGCGATGTACTAGGTGGTATGATCATTGGTGGACTTATTGGTAAGGGTGTTACCAATAAAGATAATGGTGCGGCCGCTGGCGCAGTTATTGGTGGTATGATTGCCGCTGATAAAAATCAAAATAAACAGGGTATTACTGGCTATCGCACAGAGCGCCAATGTAGCGTAGAAACACGTTACGAAGAAACCCAGCGTGAAGTTTATAGTCATAGCACAGTTACATTCTATGCTGATGGCAGTAAGCGAACACTAAAATTTAATAGGTAAAAGTATGCATCACCAAACAGACACATTACATGAAAGTAACTATTTCCAAATATTTCCTACTTTGGTAGCAATGTACGAATTAGTCGGATATCATCCTGCTGAAGAACAAAAAGTAAAAGGACTTATCGAAAAAGAGAACAATGATACAAAATCATTCTTAGATGACAATCGTTTACTATTATTGAAGCAACACATGAATGATTGTCTTAAAGCATACTCAAACGAGTACGGTGCTCAATATTATGAAATCAAAGAATCGTGGTACAAAAAGATTCCGAACGGACAAGGACTAGCACCAACAACATATCCAAATGAACTGTTTATTGGTTATTACTTTCCACATGCACATGAACAGGGAAATCATTTACTGTTAGATACTCCGTTTGAATCGACAGTCCATGTTCCAAAAGAAAATAGTGTTAGTATCTATACAGCAAAGAACGAAAAGATATTACTCGACGCTGGTCGACTAGTTATTGTCCCTGCATCCATTAATCAACAATTAACAACAAATACAATGGATGATATGGATGTGATTATGTTTAATGTCCAATCTTGCTAAATTGGTAAACTACATTTAAAAAAGTTGTTGACTTTGTTACAATTACAGTGTATAATATAAAAGATGAATAGGAATAATCTTGTTCACGTTTTTTAGAAAACACAAAGGAGATAGTCAATGACTACTAAAACTAAAACAATCCAAGAAAGAGTATTAACTGCTCTTGAGTCAGGTAAGACACTTACAGCGGCAGACATTAAAAACCGTTATGGTGCAGGTAACCCAGCGGCAGTGATCCAATCACTACGTTTTGCAGGTAACCCAATCTTTCTTAACACAAGAAAGAACAGCAAAGGCCAAACAGTATCACGTTACGTAATGGGTACAAAGGCTACTAGAAAAGTAATTGGTGCAGGTTACAAAGCACTAGCACAAGGTTTACTAGACTAATAGTAACTTGATGTTATTTTCTTTTTGAGAATAGGCGGCCATTGTGTCGCCTATTTTCTTTAGTAACTAGTCAAAAACACTTGACTTTTTACACAAGAGATACTATTATTAATAGTAAGATACGTATTACGTGCCTATGGTGGAGTTGGATACCACATCAGTTTGCGGAACTGAAGGTCCCAGGTTCGAGTCCTGGTAGGCACGCCAAAAAGGATAAGGAGTGACAGTGAGTAATTATCCAAAGAAGCAAGGCGACAATAGTTGGATCGTCCAAGTGCAAGAAGACGGCACTACAAAAGAATTATATCTACAATTTCCTCAAGAAGCAATCGATCAAGTTGGGTGGGACGAAGGTGATACCTTAATCTGGGAAGAATTAGATCATGGCACATGGCAACTAAGGAAGAAAGATGAAGATCAATCATGAACCGGTGTTTGACACAGCAAAAGTAGAACAGATTTACTCAGAGAAAGATGGCGTAGAAGTAAAGTACGTTTGCACTACAGACTTGCGAGCAAGTGATGTGCCTGTGGATGTATTCTATCGTGCAACACCGCATCCTGAATTTGGTAACCGCTACTTTGGCATTTACCACGATCACTTTCGCGGACACACAATGATTACAAACGCTGACTATGTGGAGTCACTTGAGTTCGGTATGATTGAAGTAGACGGTAAGTACTATTACAGTCAATCACACCACGACTACAAAGTAGTAGGCGACAAGATGATTGACGGCGGACGACAGTATATTCGTAGTAGCGGCGGTGTCGTTGCTATGCGTATCAATAACGGCAAGTTCATTGCTAAGGACGTAGAAGATTTAGTTAGTATGGGCGATTTGAAGTTTACCACAGCAGGCGATTATATGAAACAGCAAGAAGAAGAATATTACTATCCAGGGAGTGATCCACAAGTATGAAAGTTGGATTAAGTTTAAGTCGTTGTATGCGTGACATACTTGAAAAGAAAGTAGACATAGACAATGTGTTGGTAATTATTGCCCGCACAGACGTTGATCCGTATAATGAAAGCCATTGGAATGGAATTTGGAATGGCTATCTTTACGGCGGCACGAGTCATCCTGAATGGGCAGGCTTAGAAGAGCATGAACAAGAAATGCGTGATGTGCTTGTTGAACTATACGAAAAAGGCAGACTACATCAGCCACGACAGTTTGGTGCTCACCCTCGTCGTATGCCTTACTACTGGTTAGACTGCGTGGTGACTCCCGAAGAACACAATCCTGCACAACAGAAAGCGTGGGATTTTTATAAACTTATAACGGACTTAGCATGACATTACCAATTGAAAGAACAAATGCAGTACTAAATGTAGAACGATTCCTAATGGACTTGCGAGATCCTAAAAAGTATCCACGGGTACCGAGTGAAGTTCGCAAGCAAGCAAGTAGCCTACTCAAGCACTATCCACGTAAGTTTGATATGATGGAGCCGGCGGAAAGTTTTGAACCTATTACAGAATGGTCATATGAAAAGGAAGAATAATGGATCAACGAATTAATAATATTCTTGCAAAAGAAACAGACAGACAGCATCAAACTATAGAACTTATCGCAAGTGAGAATTTTGCAAGTGAAGCAGTGATGCAACTTGCAGGCAGTGTGTTTACTAACAAGTATGCTGAAGGCTATCCGGGCAAGCGTTACTACAACGGTTGCGAACACATGGACGAGATTGAAACACTTGCTATTGAACAGTTAAAAGAACTGTACGGCTGTGAGTTTGCTAATGTTCAACCACACTGTGGTGCTAATGCCAACACAGCAATCTATCTTGCATTTCTCAAACCAGGTGACAAGATCCTAGGTATGGACTTAGCAAGTGGTGGTCACTTGTCACACGGTGCACCAGTTAATATCTCTGGTAAGATTTACGAAGCGCATTCATATGGTGTAGATGAAGCAGGCTGGCTTGATTACGATGCAATATATAAACAAGCAGAAGAAGTACAACCTCGTATAATCGTTGCAGGTGCAAGTGCTTATCCACGTGAGATTGATTGGGAGAAGTTCCGTGCTATTGCTGACAATGTAGGTGCATTATTGTTAGTTGATATGGCACACTATTCAGGACTTATTGCAGGCGGTGTGTATCCGTCACCTGTACCTTACGCAGACTTTGTTACTTCAACTACACACAAAACACTACGTGGTCCTAGAGGTGGTATTATCCTATGGAACGATGAAGCATTTACAAAGAAGATTAACAGTGCAATCTTCCCAGGTACACAAGGCGGTCCGTTGATGAACATTGTTGCCGCTAAAGCACAAGCGTTCGTAGAAGCAAATACAAGCAATTTTAAGCAGTACAGTGCAGACGTTGTACGCAACGCTAAGGCTATGTGTGATGTGCTTAGACAGCGCGATATGACGGTGCAAACCGGCGGTACTGACTCGCACATTATTCTTGTGGATCTAAGCGACAGCAAGTACAGTGGGCGTGAAGCCGCAGACTTGTTGGAAGAAAATGGCATCACTGTAAACAAAAACGGTATTCCAAATGATCCACGTAACTTTGTAGAAACAAGTGGCATCCGTATTGGCACTGCCGCAGAAACTACACGCGGTCATGACGAAATGTGGTTCCGCAAACTAGCACATAAGATTGCAGATATTTTGGAGTAAGCAATGTATGCAGTAATGGTTTGTCTTGACGGCAAAGACGATTGGATTTATATTACTAAACA
>ENA-OUOG01003467-OUOG01003467.1-marine-metagenome-genome-assembly--contig:-NODE-3467-length-14740-cov-5.354020_pt1 | contig 14740 bp, 5 predicted proteins | sample MGYA00248635_ERZ508505 | MGnify/ENA primary metagenome ERZ508505 (study PRJEB26176, sample SAMN06267871) | marine metagenome | isolation source: Saanich Inlet, British Columbia, Canada | place: Pacific...
CGCCAGACGCGGTGACTTTCAGGACAACCGGAGCATACATCGCACCGCCCTCGTCCGGGTATTCGGTATCATAGTAGTAGAGGATGGGCATACCCTCGGTCGCCCGGATAATGATCTGATCGTTCGCGAGGTCTCGCGTCACGAGGTCGGGGGCATTTACCGGGACACCCCCGCCATGGGTGCCGTCGGGGGTCGTCGAGAGCTCGAAGTAGGCCTCATAACCCCTCGCGTCTATCGCGGACGTGTCGAGTATGTAGTTTGTACCCGGCTCCATTTCCAACGCAGCGCCCTGTGCACCGTCGATGGTATAGCCCGCCTGGTAGTCGACGACCACTGTCTGGGTCGGAACCACGATCTCAGGCACAGCGTCGAGGAATCGTACGTCGTCTAGGTAATAGGTCTGTCCGGCACCGGCGTCGCCGAGGCTCGGGAAAAACGCGATCTTGTCATACACGACAGAGGGATCGAAAGCCGGGGTCCCATCGGTTTGGGTGGTGAAGTCAAAACGCATGGTCTGCCAGCCGGCGGTGGTCGTGACCAGGTCGGCCTCGACCGACTTCGTGGCATCGGCAGAGTTCTCGAGCTTGACCTTCACGGTCTCACCGGCCGCCGGGGCGTAGACATTGACCAGCATCTCGGTGTGTTCGGCGGTCAGCAGGCTATAGTTACCTAGCCCGGAAGGGTAGGTAACCGCCACACCGGCCCACTCGACGGCCCCGGTATCCTTGACCACCTCGAGCGCCCTGTCGCCGTTTGGCGAGGTCTTGACGGTCGCGGTCGGCGTGACGCCACCATTAGCGCCGAAGGGGACTATGGATAGCTCGGCCTCGTCCTCGGGGCTGAACCCGATATCGACCGCGTCCGGTGCCACGAAGCTCGGGGCGGGGACCGGATCCCCGTCGGTAAAGTAGAGGTTACCGATGTAGACATCGCTCGGCACCGCAGTCGGAGAAACAAAGGCTGAAAAATCACCAGTCCCCGGTTCCCCGAGGCCCATCACCACCTGCTGTACCTGGAACCCCTCGGGGACAGCCACCTCGAGGCTCACCCACTGGTTCGTGGGCACGTCCGCAGACGGGACAGTAATGTGCTGCATCTGAGGTATAAATTGCCCAGAGAGTGTAGGACCAATTAACAGTATTTCAAGATCGGCGGGTACGCCGGGGTCGTCGCGCCATATGTCGAGGCGCATGACCGGGGCCTCGGCGGAGGCAGAGCTGGATAACGTAAAGGGTGCAGCGGGCGCGATCTGGATCTGCGCCTGCAGGTTCTCCCACTTCTGGACCGAGGCCCCACCGATGTTGACGGCCGTACCCTGGCCCGCGAACGCGTCGGTCGTGTAGGTGTCACCTATAAAGGCGGCAATCACGTCACCAGACGCGTGCCCCGGGTCCACCGGGGCGGCCCGTGGCGCGTCAGGTATCGCGGCAAAGTAAAGCTCGTCGAGGTAGATCGTCTCCCGAGACGGCACCGGGTCGTATAAATAGGTCTCTGGGTCTGTCAGCACGGTCGCATAGTCGTCCCCGACCGGGTCTCCGTTGGCGTCGGTCCGGAGCACATACTCAGGATCGAAAGAATACATCATTACGCCGGTGACTTGGGTCAGGTCAACGCCGTTACCGAACGCCGAGAGAGGGATCTCGATCGTGTGCCACTGGCCCGCGGGGACGGCACCAAAAGACGTGCCCGCATCAAAATATACCGACTCAGAGACACCGTTACCGACCTCGTCGTATGAAGTGTTTTCGTTGGCAAACCGGAGCTCAAACCTGAGCTGTGCCGTCGGGTCGGTCCGGAACACGGTCATCTTGAGTGTATCGGTCGCAGACACGTCGAGCCGGTCCGCTCGCGTGTATGCGTAATCGTCAAACGAAAACGTCATCGCTGCCATCCCCGCGTTCTGGATCACCTGGACATCTCGTCCCCCGATCCTGGCGCTGGTCTGCTGCGACCCCGACTCTGACTCGCCCGGAAGTGACCACCGATAGACAGGGTCGAAGTTGGAAACTGCTGGCGTGTAGTTATCCGAAAAAACCGCGACCACGTCCTGCGGGTCATCCGCCGGAGCGGGCGGGGCGTACTGCGGGATCAGTGGGTCCGCCTTCGCACTCAACGATAGACCGTCGAGGTAAAGAGTCTCTTGGGTGAGACCGCCACTGTTCCATTTCTCGCCGACCAAAATAATATACTTGATCTGTGCACCATCAACCTGGCTGCCGGGCATCAACGCGAGCGGTAGCTCGACGTTGTTCCACTGGTCTGGCACCACCGCGTCACCGCTCTCGGTCGAGAACCAGTAGTTGTCCTCAGAATTGTCTTGGTAGACCAGCCTGACCTTGAGGTCGGCGTTACCGTCGGGTCTCGCGACCTTAAACGTATCTCCCACCCGGTAGAGGCTCATGTGCAGCGTGGTCAGGCCCGCGACGTCGATCGGCTGCTCGGGTACGATCTGGATGTGACCTCCAGAGTTCCCGTACTTGACCACGTACTCGTTGCCGTTGAGTGTCACCTCAGACACGTTGGTCGCGGAGCCACCATCGTTGAAGTTGGCCCCGATATCGACCGACTGCTCGTCGCCCTGCAGTACGACGACGTCTTTATACTCACTTAGCCCGGGATCGGCGTCAGTGGCCGGCCCAGAGACGGCCGAGTCAGACACATAGAGCTGCTCGATGTAGATGGTCTCCCCCGACGCGCCGGCGCCCTTGTTACTCTCGACCTTAATCTGTCCGATGTGGGCGTCGGAGGTCAGCCCAAAGCTCGACTTCGGTATCACCAGATCGACCCACTGGCCCGCCGCCACGGCGTCGTTTGTGCCGGCGGCGAAGGTGACCGTACCCTCGACGTTAGTATTCTCGCCCCAGACGCCGTCGGCGCCGTAGTCGACCAGCGTGATCAAGAGATCGGCGCCCGCGTCGGTGCGGTAAATCCTCAGGTGAACCGTGTCTTTTGACGACAGGTCTAGAGGGACAGCGGGCTCAATACCGAAGTAGTCGACGCCCGTGTATCGATGGGACCCGTCTACAAACGCGTAGGACGCGACCGCACCCCACGGGTTCCAGTCGGTACCCGTCTCATCTGGGTAGACGTCGCTCAGGAGCGACACCACTCCCTCCGCTGCGGCGACGTAGCCGTCATCCCTCAACACGGACCAGTCCCCTTGATAGACCCGGACGTAGTCGACCAGCATCTCGTACTCGAAGTCGCCCGTGGGGACCGGGCCACCCATGTTGCCACCGATCGCGATGTTCATGATCAGATCCATCGGGCCATCGAACGGCCAGTCATCATTAGTCGCCCCGGGGCGCTTGGTGTAGACCAAGTGGGCGTTCGCGGCGTTCCCGTCTACCCCCACCCGGATCTCGTCTGGGGACCACCAGACCTGGTAGGTGTGCCAGTCCTCGACGGAGCTATCGAGGTCGGCGTAGTTCATAAACTGGGTACCCCCGAATGAGGGCTGCTGGTCCGCAGTACCCCTGAAGTGGAGCGCGCTCGAGATCCGGTCATCTGGATACGCCCCGGCGGACGACCATTCCATTAGGTCGATCTCACCAACATCTGGCCATGTCCCGTTACCGACATCTCCAAGCAGCCATATCGCGGGCCACGCGCCTGACTCGGCGGGGATCTTGGCCCGGACCTCGTAGTAACCATGCGAACCGATCTCGCCGATGTCTGACTTGATCCTCGCCGAGGTTATCTCGTTACCGGTCTTGGCGGCCACGATCCGGAGCGCACCGTTGGATCCGTCGGCGTTACCGTCAGTATCTGCCTCAGAAGCGTCACGGGCGATCAGGTCGATGATGTGCACGTCGTCAGCGTCGTTCTCGTAGATCTGACTCTCGCCGTTACCCCAACCCGGTATACCCTGGGCGGCACCGTTACCGAGATCGTAAGTCCAATCGTCGGAACTGGGCTGGCCCCCGATATTATCGAAGTTGTCTTCGAACGTGAGTGTAAATCCGTTTGGGATCGGGGTGCTGTTGGTATCTGACGACATCGTGGTTCCACCTTCTTTGTCGGTATCGGTGACTCCTGGGCCCGGTCTTCGGGCGGCAGAAATCCCTGAAATTGTTATAATCCACCAAGGAGTCTGAAAGCGTTTTCAAGAGAAATCAAGTACTCGACGCCAAAAAATCCTTGTGTGGCCATAAACTGGACGCTAGTAAGTATTATTACTAATGTCAATAGTACGTACGTATTTTACGTAAAAATACACTAAAGTAAAATCGGGGTGCGCCAAAAAAAAGGCCGGTGATCACGTCAACGGTCGGTGAAGGACTCGGAGAGTGTCTTGACCACAGGCTTCGCAAGATAATCAAAAACCGTACTCTTGCCTGTCTTAATTTCGACCAGCGCGGTCATCCCTGGGAGTACTTCGAGCGACTCTCCCTTGCGCCCGAGAAGTCGCGGGCCCTCGATCGTCACCTGGGCACGGTAGTAGGGGACATCGGCCCCACCCACCCGCTCGACCAAGGTATCGGCGCTGATGTAGGTTAGGATACCCGTCAGCTCACCGTAAATCGTGTAATCGTACGCATCCACCTTGACGACCGCACCCATCCCCTCGCTGATGAACGCGATCTCTGCCGGGGAGATCTTAGCCTCTATGATTAAATTATCCTCCACCGGAAGTATCTCGAGCAGGACCTCACCCGGCCCAACCACCGCACCCAACGTATTAATCGATAAGCTCTTGACTATCCCGTTGACGGGCGACGAAAGCGAGGTCTTTGCTAGCTGGCTCTCCCGTTGCCTGAGCCTCTGTCTCAGCGAAACAATTTCTCCGTCAATTTTGTCCTTGAGACTAGTCGCGTCACTCCGGAACTTGTTACGGATACCAGCCAGACGGCCCTCGAGCTCTGACAGCTGCCTCTCAAGTCGGATCACCTCTGTCTCGCTAACATCACCCGACCTCAATAACGGTCTCAGTAGGTTTAGTTCCTTATTGACAGATACTATCGAAGTAGAAACGCTGCCGACCTCGTCCGATAGGGTCTGCCCGCGTTGGTCAAATAGGTCGAGCTGGTTTGCTACGAACCTAGGATACTTGCTAACCATCTCTGGGAACCGGACCCGCTCCTCACCAGCTACCTCGGCCTCAAGCCTAGCACGGGTCGCGAGCCTATTAGCGAGCTCAGCCTCGAGTTCCTCGACCGCACTCTCTGTGTAGGTTCTTTCCAGAACCAATACAGTCTGACCCTCGGTCACCCGGTCGCCCTCAGCGACCAAAATTGTTTTCACGATTCCGGGCTCTGGCGACTGGACAACCTTAGTTTTTGAGCTCGCTATCACGGTCGCGGGAGCTCTTGTCAGTTGATCGATTTCAGCCCAGCGGGACCAGGTGACCCCGCTAGTCAATACGACCACCATCAGCCAGAGCCAGGCCCGGGACGTCCCGGTCTCACTCAGTAACTCGCGGGACCGAGGGGTCGGGATGGGCCTTCTAAAGAACCAGAAAATACCCATATCAGCTACCGTCTACGCTCCTAGTCAGCTGCCGAACAACCTCAACACGGGGGCCATCGCATACAATCTTCCCGTTATCGAGTATCACCACCCTGTCCACATACTCCAAGACAGAGGTCTTATGGGTCACGATAACGATGGTAGTGTCGGAACCCGTTCCATGAAAAATTGCATCAAGGACCTGTCGCTCAGTTGCGCGGTCCATCCCAGACGTGGGCTCGTCTAGCAAAATAATAGAAGGCTCACCAAGCAGCACCCGGGTAAGTGCGACGAGCTGCCTTTGACCGCCTGACAGGCCCGAACCAGACTCTGTGATGGGCAGATCGAGACCATCAGGATGGCTCATTATTGACCTTATCAAACCACTCCGTTCGCTGGCGACCATGAGTTCGTCGTCGCTAACCATAGGCAAGCCAAGCCTCAGGTTATCTCTGAGTGTTCCCGAAAAAAGCTTGATGTCCTGTGGCACGTAGCGGACCCGCCCCCTGAGATAGGTCGAGAGTAGATGTGTCATGTCATAATTATCAAGAAAAGTCCTCCCCCCTGTCGGCTGGTAGATACCTGACATGATCCGCAACAGGGAGGTCTTACCAGAGCCGGTCGGCCCAAGAACAGCGACGCGCTCACCAGCTTTAATGGTCAGACTAGGAACCGACAAGAGCTCGCTCCCGTGGTTATAACCAAACGTGACCGCCTCCAGCCCGAGATTGCCGATAACAGACTCTGGGTTCTGTGCAAGATCTCCATCGCCCGAGTCCACCGGCACACTCGAAAGACGGTCTAACCCTGCGAGTGCAAACCGAGCCTGCTTCGCTTGTGTCAGTATCTGGGGCAAGTGCGCGATCGGTCCAAGAGACTTCCCACCGAGTATTGAACACGCGATCAGGGACCCAAGCGAGAGAGCGCCCTCGGATACCAAGAAAGACCCCACCGCGACGATACCCACATAAGAGAGCTGCTGCAGCACCTGGCTGACGTTTGTCGCCAACGCCGTGGTGGCCTTAATCTCTCGGTCACTAGAACACACCGCCGCCGACAAGTGTCTCCAGCGTCGAGATATTGTGGATCCGGCCCCAGTAGCCTTCAGTGACTCCGCTCCCTCAATCGCCTCAACCAGAAGCCCATTGCGCCGGTGCGTCTCCTCCGCACTTTTTTTGGCGTTACGCTCCACCGAGCCCTGTAAAAACCAACCGGCAACCACGCTAACCAGCAATAAGGCGAGAGGCACCAGCGCGATAGAACCCCCTAGCCAGAAGATAATAATTAAGAACATAAGCGCGAACGGTAAATCCGCGAACAGAAACAGAAACGAACTCGTCATGTAGGCCCTGACGACCTCAAAACCCTTAAGCTCGGAGGACAGGGTGCCGACAGAGTCGGGCCTCTGGTCTAGCCGCATCCGCAGAATTCGGTCAAAAAAAATCTGACCGATTTCTCTATCAAGAATCTCTGCCGAGCGATTTATCAGGACGGACTTAACTTGGCGGCCAGAGGCCTCGAAGAACAAGCCAAGAATGACACCTACGGTGAGTACAAGTAAGGTCGGGTAAGAGCCGGTGGGAACAACACGGTCGTAGACTTGCATCGTGTAGATCGCAGCACACAATGCGAGAGCGCTGACCAGAGCGGACGCGACCACAACGTCTCTGAAAACTGAACGATGCGCCGAGAAAGCCGCCCGAAACCAAGAGAAGGCGTCCTCATCAATACGTTTCTCGTCCCGTTCTCGACCCGTCCCGAAAGAAAGAAACTGCCACACAGACAACTCGTCTCTGTCTACGGAGATTCGGCCGGCCGAGTTTCTGAGGGACAGCGTTGACCCAGAGCAGTCAGCAAGCACGAAAGGCTGTCCTGACTGAGGGTCGATTACAACGGCGTATATATCATTGGACCAAAGTGACTCAGAAGACAGATGTGAACAACTGCCGAGAGGGAACAGCTGACACCATGCCGACGACATTCGATCGCCTAGGGGTTCAGATGCATCCTGCGAACTAATTAACTCAAAAAATCGTTCGGGCGATACACCAAATCCAAATCCAGAAGCGAGAATACTGAGGCAAGCCGAGGCCTCAAACTCGGGCGGCCCCTTGGTCACTATACCAACCACTATCGTTCGTTTTCTGTTTGTTGGACAGCGTACGACCCACCGGTGCCCGCAAGGATGGACAGCGAGGAGAGTGCGCCACAGGCGTCAGCGAGGGCGGCAACCTGCGCAGATCTTGCCTCGACTAGGTCTCCGTCGACATTGAGGACATCGGCCCAAGACGCCCTCCCTGCCACAAAACGTCGCAGATATGAATCTTTCTGTTGTCGCCTTGCTTCGGCAAGGGTTTTCTGAATGCTTACCAGGTTACGCGCAGTCAAATATTGACTGATTAGGTCGCTGGCCTGCTGTACAGCCAGCTCGGTCTCCTGCTCACGTAGCGCGCGCCTCTCTAGGACCCTAGCCTGCTCAACCGCTATCCGAGAGTCTAGATTCCCACCCGTCTGCATCTCGAGCCTAAGCGCTACGTAAGCCTGCTGATCAAAGTTATCACCACCAGCATCAGCATCCACCCGGTACCCCCCAACGATCTTCGGGTAAACGTCCGAACGAAGCGCTTCGATACCAGTGCTTAGCGCTGAAAGAGTGGCGTCATGCATCTTTAACGCCGGTGATGAGTCCAGAATAATCCTCACTAGAAGGGGCTCATCCAGCTGCTCATCGAGTGAGCATCCTTCAATATCTGGGGTCTCTACCGCAATCTTCGTACTCCGCAGTATTGCCAGCTTTTGCCGCTGTATCTCGCGATAGAGTTGCTCGATCTTGACATTGATGAGCGCCAACCTGCTACGCACGATGTCTAGGTCTACTTTAGGGCTAATGCTTTGGTCGACTCTGCGGGCCATCATATCAACAAGCTCACCAACAGATTCCCTAGCGTTAACATGCACGCCAAGCTGCAAGAAAGACTTAGCCAAAAGATGAAATGACTCTGAGACACGGACCGAGAGCTCGATAACCGCACGCTCTTTCTCCAAGTCTCTCGCGTTGACGTATGAGCCCGCGCTGATCATTCGCTGATCATTCGCGCCCCAGTCATAAAGCGACTGCTCTACCAGCATCGTGTAGTCACGCTGAGTGCGGTCGCCGCCCACGAAAGGACCCTGTGCGTCGACCGTAACCTTTGGTGAGTCGAGGCTCTTGAGCACATCGAGATCAGCCTGAGCGGACTTAACAAGGGCTGATTTGGCCTCAATCGCCGAGCTGCCGCGAATCTCTGTCAAAAGCTCAGCGATCTCGACGGGGTCCGCTATCACCGCGCCCGAGGATAAAACGCAGAACAAGGAAGCTAGATACAGCACGACGAAGCACATACCCCGAGTTCGAATTAGACCTTTCGACACCATCACAAACCGTCTCGCTTGAAACCACCCTCAACTATATATGAAGCAAGCTAGCAAAAATAACTAGTCCGCTGAGCATAATAGTTTGCCCGGGGGCACGCTCAGTAGCACACCGTCGCTAAAATTCACGTTTCGGGGTTCGGTCTGAGCATTGTATGCGCAGTACGTCGCTGCACCGTGTTGTGAGCGAAACACACCATACATGAGGGTGTCAGCCTGGATCGACAGATCCGGGGTCCCGTAGTGCTTCATTGTAAGCACCCACGCAAGCGTCCTGCTACGCGTATCCCCAAGCTCCATCGAGCCGTCAGCGTCCGGGTTCCAGGTCTCCAACGCAAGACCTGGGTCGTTCAACGCCAACCACGAGACAAATACGTTCTCCCAGATGACACTGGGGGTACCGTCTGTTTGGGCCGCAGTCTCATACTCCGCGCGCCGGGCCTTCATAAACGCAATGTCAGAGAGGGCCCTCTCAGGTGGTATCTGCGCAAGATATACCGACGCAGGGGTGATCGGGAGGAGATTGATTCCATGGATCTGCCTCGGTTCCTCAGTCCACCAAGTGCTGTAACCGTAGCCCCCCCCGAACACCATACTCGCTATCGGCTTAGGATACTCAGGATCGAACACGATCTCGTGGATGTCAAACCAGTAGTTGAGGACCGACGCGACCTCGGTCACGTATAGGTAGACACCCAAGTCCCTCATGCGTCTGTCACCAGTGAACTCACCCAGGAAGGCGAGCGCGGCCCATGCATTGATTGCTTCTGAGGATGACTCCTGGTCGTTCCCATGCCCGTAGAATTCGCTGTTGCCTCGTGCCCAAGAATGCCCCTCGTAGGGATCGAAGTTCCGGATGAATGGGAAATCATCCCGACCACGTTCGCTGGTCGCAATATCTCTGGCAATCAACTCAACCATTCTTCCCCAGCGTTCTGGAGTCAACCAAGTTGGATCGCGCTTCGCGATGTATGCAGCTGCCATCAGCCAGTAGCCATAATGAAAGTGGTGATCATTCATACCCGAGGCGCTGAAATATTCCTCTGGATAGCCGACCAACGTGCCGACATTTTTATGGAATCCGAAATAAAATCCGCCCTCACCACGGAACCATTTCTCCATACGGTCCTTCAGCATCCCCTCTAAACTGTCAGCGCGGTCGTCTTGACCCAACTGCTCAGAAATCAGGATTAGCTGCGCGATCGACCCAAGGGCCTTTCCTGTCCAGTAAGTACCGTTTCCGTGCCCGGTGTAAAGAGTCGCTATACGACGGGTATCACCGATAAGGAAATCACTCAAGTCGTTGAGCTCTGATTGCGAACCGGTCACGGGCCAGACCGGTAGAAGACCACCAAATGGCAGCTCGGTTTCGAAGTAATCAACCGCAGCAACTCGAATCGGGCCCCGAACCGATGGTAACGAATAGCTTGACAAATTTGTCCCCGGGACGAGCTGCATCCAATGATGGGGGTACAGTCCCACCAAAGGTTTCACATCAACCTCATCCATCGCGGTAGTTGTAAAAGAGTATCGGGTAATGACCTGACTCTCTAACTCAGAGTATTCCCAATCCACTCTGGTATCGGTCACAAATACAAACGCATGCCTCGCCAAAAGATCAGCGATTTCTTGCTCGGGAATAGCTATGTTTTCAAGAACAAGCCTTTCACGATCTTCAAAAAGTTGGGCGCCCACGAGATTCACCTGATCAACAAAAATTGTGTTCCCTTCGTTCACTTTCAAAACCAATTTATTATGCTGCGTGTCAACGCCGCTAGTGGCGGATTTAGGGTCGCTGAAATCAAAGGCTAGATCATTCCACTGACCACCCGATACAGTCTCGGTCACAGACAAGTAACGAGTCGCGCCCTGGTTGGGCAAGATGCTTGACATATCCTCCATTACCAGCGTTATGGAACCATTTGACTCGGCCCAGACTCGCATACCAACCGAGTCAGATCGGTTAGCTACCAGGTCAGTCCCGCCCGCGGCCTCGATCAGCGTTATACCGGCCCAACTCTCGGCTCCCTCGGGGTGATTGAATCTCAAGACGTTGGCACTATCATATTTATCTAACGATGCAATCGCGCCCCCAAAGACCCATTCCGCGTTAGTTCCTGTTGCGTCCGTCTCCCAATCTAACGTCAAGCGATCGTAACCAGATTGCTGCGCGGTCTTATCTACTACATGTACCGTTAAATTTTGGGTCGCAAAACTGCCTTTACCGTCATCGGCGATTACTTTTAAGTTGTAGCTATTAGACTCAAGTACGGAGCCCGCATCACTCAGCCTAGCTTCAGGTGCGAATATCAGAGTATTGTCCGCTGTAATCTCGAACAGGGACGCGTGAGGACCCCGTAGTGCATAGGTGATAGGGTCACCATCAATGTCAGCCGCATCGATTTTGAGGATTTTCCTTTCGATGAGATCAGTCTCGATTGTCAGCGTCGATTGTTCGAAAACCGGAGGAGAATTTCCCGTATTTTCGGGTATCTGCGGAAATGTCACGTCTGTACTTTCCGACTGATACTCGTCCAACACGGCCGCCATAGAAAAATAACGCGAATTTTTCGCCAGAGTCACTTCCAGGCGACGCTGATCAACCAGCCTCGACACGGCGTCATGCGGAAGATACACGGCATACGTAACGCCTCTGACAGCGCAATAGAGTACCTGCTTGGTATCGATAACACGAACCACATCATCCCAAGCACCCCCCTCCTCCAAATCAATAACAACGGCTCCGTCAGAGATCTCAAAAAAACCGTAAGGAATGCCATGGCCAACGTGGGCCTCCAGTCTCCGGTCACCAGCTTCATCAGCCATATCAATACTGATCGTCCAGTCACCTTTCGAAGATAACCTTGCGTCAGCGGGCTGAAAGTTCTTTGGTTTCACGGTCAGAGCGGGGACATGCCTGTGGACCACGCTCGCCTTCGGCCGGCCAGGTGGCGGAGGCCAGGCCCATGCCTTGATTGCCTCGATGGGCTCGACCGCTTTCTCCGGCAGACCCATCTCAAATCCCACTTCTGTAGCTCTGAAACTCAACGGATGCGCGTGCAAAACGCCGGACCACTGCGTGTAGGTGAGCGATGAGAACCATGAGTTTGTAGGAAGCGCCCTACGTTTCATCGCATCAGTTCTATAATCCGCATCTTTCGGGACCTCGTGACCAGGCTTAGCGCCCACGAGAATCTTACCGGCACCCATAGGTACCCATTGCTCTGCGACCGCCTGGCTTACCGACACGCAGATTGACAGTACCAGTAGAATGTTTTGAACCATGCCCGGGTCCTTAGAAACTGTAAGTTAACCCGAGGCCGCCGGACAAAGAGTATTTGTCGTACAGCGAATTTGGCCCCAGAAATGAATTCCCCGGCATGGACGTAGGGGCTGGAGAGCGGTGCTCATACATCCCTATCGACATTCCTAAGCCCAGGTTTAGCTTGTTTGAAATCTCGGGGAGAAGCCTCCCAATCCCAAAGCTGAGCTTCAGCCCAGAATTACCTTGGCCCCACTCCACAGGATTATCGGTCGAGGCTTTCCCGAAGTATGTACCACCAACTGAATACGTAAACAGCCCATCTTTCCTTATCATTCCCCCAAACGCATCCCAGTTGGTAACGCTATACCCTTTGTGATCCTCCGCAGCTGTCGAATAGTTGAACCCAGGATCGACCCCGAAGATACAAATACTTCGAACAGTATCAAAATTGCAAGATGGCGCGGAGCCAGACCAATAATTTCTCCGTACCCCATACACAAACTGGTCCCGCTGGTCTGGCCAGTAGCTGCCCTGCAGAATCATCGTCCCCTGGCTTGGCTTCCCCGACTGTCTCGCGACGTCTCCGTCTGTGGGCTTAACATCGGGATCACCAATCCATCCCTTGACCGCGGATTTCCCAAATGCGGTCTGTAATGCACCCGAACTGATCTGCATGACAAATTCGACCAGATGCTTCGGCTTGGAGTACTGCACAAAAAATTCGTGCACCTCCGGTCGAGTCGGTCCCGGCGAGAACGGAGTACCGTCCCCAGTAACCCGATTTTGTTCGACCTCGGAAGTGTTTAGATCATTAGTTGCGTAAGTATACTCAAAACTGATTTTGCCGGTCGCGTCCTCGAACTGCCTAGAGGCAATCCGGATCGCTTCCTGAAAAACTCCATGCCCTGCACCTGAGTCTGCCCATACACCAGACTGACCGACCCTCCACGAAAAGTCATTTGAGCGTGACCACGATCGAGATAACTGAGTACCATAGTGAATTGAGCCCAAATCTGGTCTGTATACCCCGACTAACCTTTCGTACCAATCGCGCTTCAAAAAATCGTTTCCGGTGCGGTAATTAACGTCGGGATTGTCCAAAATCTGATTGGCTGTAAATCCATCTCCACGCACCCTATAAGTCAGCTTAGCTTCCATTCCCAGGGCGGTCCGCGTCTGTTTGGACATTGCCAGATTAAACTGATTCATACTGAGGCGGCTGGTGGCGGCAGATCTTGAGGTGTCCTCACGGACCGGCTTAGACAAAGCATTCTTTGAATCGTACGTAAAGGAGGAATCATCGTCCGAGACCACACGAGTCCTGGTAACGTTATATCCGACTTCAGCGGCCGAAAAACCGTTAAGCTTAGTCTGCACCCCGAGCGGGTCGATGTATATAAGCTCAGCTCGTGCCTGAAAGGCTACAGCCAACAAAATCAGACCGGTCGACCACTGGTTAATCGAGGTTGAGTTGAAAGCCAGCATTAACAAGCTCTCGCGCGGCGCCTAGCCACGGACCTTCGGGCTAGATCTAAATTCTCGCGGCGCACCTGGATGTACGAGGCTGAAGAGCGGTCGATCATTGATGTTCGAATCTTGTACTGTTTCTCCAGCAGAGAGATCATCATATTCCCGTGTTATATTTGATATATCTTGAAAACGCTTTCATAATAACGCGTGAAGATTTTTAGAATCAATAAGTTTGTGTTGTTGCCGCCCACAATTTCATTAGAGATATTGAGGCAGGAGGAATCTCCCTGAACAAAATGCGAGACAAGGTCGTGACCGTCACAGATCCTCAAATAACTGTCGAGATAACAGACCTAGCCCGGGATGTAGAATCTCAAACCTCGCGTGCAGAGGCCGGCGAGACATTACGAGCGGGGTCAGTTCGAACTTTGGTTGGCGACGACTTGGCTGAGCAAGCAACTTCAGAGATCAGTTTTTTTGGTGATACCGAGCCCCGAGCTGTCAAAGCACCAATCGAATTAGCTGATGCCACAAAAGCACAACTGGCAACCGAAGCAGATCCCCAGCAGGCAGCCCTCGATGCTCCATCGCTGAACACTATCATCGAACAATCAGTAGAAACACCCTCAGCGACAGCAGCGGGAGGCGGCCTAGGTATTCCTGACTTCCTGACGCCGGGCTCAAGCAGCATAAGTGGAATTTTCGGAGGCATAGCGTTGGGTGGCTTGGGCCTAGGTGGCGGCGGCGCATCAGCCGGAATTCTCTCGGGTCCGGCATCAAGTTCAAGTTTGTTGGGCGGCCGCCTCATCAACGGCTATATTAGCGGCGCACGAGTCTATCAGGACCAGGACGGTGATGGCGTCTATGACGTAGGCGAGCCCTCGGCGACCACGGCCCTGGACGGCAGCTACGAGTTAACGATTGTTGACGGTGGCGGGTCATTGATCGCAGAGCCGCTGGTAGGTACGGTCGACCAGTCGACCGGTTTGAATGTGACCAGCCAGTTCAGTGCACCCTCAGGTGCCACGGTAATTTCCCCGATCTCGACCCTGGTTGACGCGGGCCTGAGCGAGAGTCAGGTCAAGACCGCGCTGGGGATTGATTCGTCGATCGATCTCCTGAACTTCGACCCGGTCTCAGAGACCC
>ENA-OUOG01003468-OUOG01003468.1-marine-metagenome-genome-assembly--contig:-NODE-3468-length-14738-cov-4.506787_pt1 | contig 14738 bp, 12 predicted proteins | sample MGYA00248635_ERZ508505 | MGnify/ENA primary metagenome ERZ508505 (study PRJEB26176, sample SAMN06267871) | marine metagenome | isolation source: Saanich Inlet, British Columbia, Canada | place: Pacific...
TAGAGGTATCTGAAGAGGTGTTACCGCTTTGATCAGTCCCAGATAAAACGATAGAATTTACTCCTAAATCTGCACATGTAAATAAGGAAGGGAATACACTTAACAATACCTCACAATTATCTGAACTTCCGTCATTAATGTCTGATGGATTGATTTGAAGATTACCAAAACTATCTATAGAAGCTGTAATGTTTTTGGAACGAACATTTGGAGCAATGAGATCAATAAGATTAACTGTGACAGTTTCATCATAAATATTTCCATCGTTTTCTTTAATGGAAAGAACTATAGACTGACTGAAGCCATTAGAGCAATTAATAGAATCAGGAAATACTGTAATTGTATCAACACAAGATCCAGTTGAAGTAATAAATAAATTCGGTAAAACTTTGAAATTACCCATTGAATCTGTTGAACCTATGACAACCGTATCAAAATAATAACTTTCTCTTTTTATGTAAACAACAGTTGAATCTATATTAAAACTAGTATCACCTAGAGTTTTATAAAAAAGGTTCAATGTATAGGTTCCGGAGGTTAGATTAGCAAAAGTATCAGACGATTGAGGTAAACTTGGGCCTAAATAAGTGTTAGGGTAAGCTTTAAGTTGCCAATAAGATGTGTCACCGGATGATAATCCAACAGTATTTGCTATGAACATTCCATTTTGAGAACAAGTGGAATGGTCAATTATATCTACATCAATTCCTACGGATTGGGACAAAGCATTCCAAGAATTAGTAAGTATAATTAAAGTGAAAAATGAAATTAATTTTCCTTTCATAGTTTTTATTTAAAATTTTATTCCAACCCCAATCCCGGCAGAAAATATCGACAAATTCAAAGACCTCGTTTGAAATACACTTGATGAAAACTCACCATATCTCCTACTTATGTTAGAGTTAAGGTTGTAATCTTTGTTATTTAATTGATAAAGTGAGTATTGAAAAAATATTTTTGAATACATTTTCTTTGTAAAAGAATAGGTTGCGGATGTGTTTAAATCTAAAGTATATCCTGAGAATTGACTTTTTTGAGATAAAGTAGAAGAGTAAGTTACATTTTCATATAGACCTAGGGAATTAATATTGGTTAATTCACCTTCAATATTTTTTATTTTGCCTCTATAGTTGAAACTTCCTTTTTCTAATTTTGTTGTCATCAAAAATGGGAAGATAATTCCAATGTCTCCTCCTGCTGAAATAAGTAATTTATCATTAATTAATTTTAGTATGTGAGAGAGTCCTAGTTTGGCGGTAATCCCATTATTAATCTGCCAAGATTCTTCAAAATTATTTATTTGAATTGTTCTTTCAAGAGGGTACTCTGCTCCAATGTCATCATTCCATGTATCTTTTGCGTTGTTCATGGTAAAATTACCTTTGCTGTTAAAAACACCTACTGATGCATGCAAGTTTATTTTTTGATTTATTTGCTTATTGAAAGACAATTCGATACTATTAAAGTAGGAAACAGATGATTGTAAACTTTCTAAATCTCCTTTTATTGAATTGCCATTTACTAAACCAAGTTGACCATTTAATTCGACACTTCCCTCTCGAAATAAACTCCTTAATTTGGTAATTTTTGATTCTAGCAGATTGTTTAAAGAGTCATTCTTTCTCTCTAATTCACTAATCCTTTTTTTGTTGTTAGACAAGTGTTGATTGAACACATAATTTGGTTTAAATAGGAGGGTGAGGTGTTTAATGAAAATATCTTCAAATGGTATGTCCAACGCTGGACATGACCTACCTGATAATAAATCATCTTTTTTCCGGTTTAAAATGTGAATTCCATTGGGGCAATCCATAGTTGAGTTACCTTTTTTATAAATTTCTGAACTAAATTCAAAAATACTTTTTGTACGGTATATTCCTACTGTTTTAATAAAATTATCTTCACTCTTTTTATTGATTTTTTGGAGATATGTTGATAGCTCAGGAGCTGAATAGATTTCACTGCCATAGTTTGAGACAAACGCCATTATATGATTTATCTGAGCTTTGTTATTTTTCTCGTCTTCTAGATAAATAAATTCTTTTGATAGTTTATATAAATGAATTGTGGTTTCTTCCAAAAATGAACAGTTATTCAATTCCTTTTTAAGTTTTTCTATGAACCCACTCATGTTACATCGCTTATTTTTTAAAATATTTGATTTTTCACAATCTGATTTTAAACCATCTTGGTAAAAAATAGAAATAAGACAACCTTTATTGGGTGACTTTAGAGAGTCAAAAGTAATGTTTCTGTTTATTTTTTTTTCAACTATATGAAAGTTTTGTGCTGAAGAAATTGAATTTAAAAAAATAAAAAGAATCGCAAAGAGATGTCTGTATTGAACTAATTGCATTTATTAAATATTAGGGTGTAAGTGCTTAGGTTCTGTGAATTTAATTTTCCGCTAGAATTTGATATTGGTTTTAATGTAACTCTCCATTCTCGCCTTTCATAATCTTTTCTTCCTACTTTTTTGTCAATAAGGTCGTTGCAAGAAAAAGCAGGATAACCAATAAATTCACTTGAATTTATTATATATCTGTCGATAAATTCGTTTGTTTCGAATCCATAATCTTTCGTTAATTTTAGAGTTATTGGGTTGGAGCAACTTTCAACACCACACATTTCTTCCATTTCCATATTTATAAAATCAATTCCGTATTGCTTTTCAACATAGAAATAGGAATTAAAATCTGGACTTACTCCAATCATATATTGTGCACCACATTCAGGTTCGTATGCAAATTCTAAATCTACCTCAGAATCCAAAATTTTATACTGAGAACAATTGTTCTTGTGAATTAATTTAATTGGACGTATTTCGGTAACAAAATTAAAGCGAACAAATTAGATATTTATATGCCAAAAATATTTCCTAGAAATCAAATGAGATTTAATTTATACACAAATAGAGTTGCTTTGATTAAAAATAAATTCGGAATACCAGAGGTTGATAATACACAGTACTTAGATCCTCATTTATTTGATGTCATGTTCATACCTTTTGTTGGCGTTGATATAGATGGTTTTAGAATAGGATATGGCGGTGGTTATTTCGATAGAGCCCTGTCCAGCCTTATACACAAAAAAGACAAAAAGCCACTTATTATTGGTCTTGGCTATGACTATCAAATACTAGATAAAAAACTTTCTGAACCTCATGATCTTAAATATGATCTTGTTGCCACAGAGTCTCGTATACTTTCGTATAGCTGATATATACAATACTCATACATAATGAGAAAGCTCCTTTTATTAACAATATTATTTATTTCTTCTGCAAAAACATTTGGAGAATCAATTATTATTGATGGTGTTTTAGATGAGCCTGAATGGGATAATGCATTTTCAGTAAATAAGTTCTTTCAAACCTCTCCATTTAATTTAAAAGAAACAAAAGACGATACGATTGTTTATATTTTCTCAAATCAAGATGGCATATATGTTGGTTTTTTTAACAAGCAAAGTAATTCATCAATGCTATCCAAAAAAACACTAAGAGATGAGATGACCTCTCTTAGTGATAAAAATTCTATAAATATTGACTTTGATGGGAGTGGGAATAAGGCATATATATTAGCTGTGACATTGGGAGATTCTCTTTTTGATGCTATTAAACTTAAATCTGGTGATTTTAAAACAGATTGGGATGGTGACTGGGTAGCAAAAACAAAAAAATATGATGGATATTGGACATCAGAATTTTATCTACCATGGGATTTAGTTTTAATGAGCCAGCCTTCAGGCTCAAAAAGAATAATAAAATATTCAGCGTTAAGATATAACGCTAAAGAACAGACATGGATTAGCAGCTCAGGCTCCATGGCAAGTAGGCCTGAATATTTTGAAAAATTAAATTCTCTAGAGATCGATAACTATACAAAATCAAAATTAAATCTATTTCCGTATATTTCATCCAACCAAAACTCTATTACTAAATTTGATGATAATAAAGTAGGTGCAGAAATTTTCTATAACTCAGGAACTGGAAAACAAATTAATGCCACATTTAATCCAGACTTTGGTCAGGCTGAAAGTGATGATGTTGTAATAAATTTTTCTGCTCAAGAAACTTTTTATTCAGAGAAAAGAGCTTTTTTCAATGAAAATCAATCTCTGTTCAATATCAATAATTATGATCGTTATTCGGTGATGAATACTAGAAGAATTGGCTCTGCTCCTAGCTATGAATGCGATCAAGAAAACAATAGTAATGAATGTGAAGGTGCAAAAAAGAATTATTCAGATATAGATTATGCTTTGAGGTACTCACAAAAAACTGGAAAGACAGAATTAGGTTTCTTTACAGCAAGAGAAAATGATGAATCTTTCTCTGTTGGAAGAAATTTTTATGCTATCAGATCACGAACAAATCTTGGCAACAAAACACTTGGATATATGTTGACTCACGTTAATGATAGTTTTAACAACTCTACTGCAACTGTTAATGTAATTGACTATGTAAATGTGAAATCTGATCAATTGACTTACTTTACAGACCTTCTTTTTTCAGAAAAAAATAGTGACTCAAAATTTGGATATAGATCCCAGTTCAACTATCAACCATCAAATTTTTCATATGTATCAGGAAGTATTTTATATTTTGATAAAAATTTTCAGTTAAACGATTTTGGTTATCTTAAAAAGGCCGATTGGATTCATTTTGGTCTTGGCGGAGGATTAAAAAAAATAGACTTCGCAGAGAAGTCACTGTTAAATCAAATTGATATGGGCGTTGACTTTAACTATGATTCGGACACAAATGGAAATTCTAACCCTATAAGAATTGATCAAAAAAATACAATTGTCTTCAAAGATACATCTTCATTAAAGTTTGATTTTGGAATCAAAACTTCAGGAAAAAATACAACAATTACTAGAAAAAATCCTGATTTTCCATTTATAAAAATCAAAAAGAAAAAAAATATAACCTTAGATTTTGAAGCAATTAATTATAAATTCTGGACTTACGATTGGAGGATTAGTTTTGAACAAGGAGAAAAATATCACTCTTTTAATTCTGATGGATATAAAAGAGAGTTTTATAAGATAGCAGGATCTTATTTTCCAAATGACAATCTAAAATTAAGTTTGCAGTATAGGATTAGAAAAGAAAATGAGTGGTTAATATGGACTGAAGATAACAAGTTTGGTTTATTTGATTCTGAGCAAGATACTTTATCAATAGGCTTGAATTGGTTTCGTGGAAACAAACATGAAATAAGGTTAAAGAGTCAATTTGTCGCTCTTCAAGCAGATAATCCTAAAAGTCTAATTTCTGATAGTGGCGGCTACTTATATCATTCAAATGACTTGCTTAAGCCATTCACCCAGGGAGTAACTTCGTTTCAAATAAGGTATAAATATGAGCTAGCTCCTCTATCATATCTTTATCTAGTTTATTCAAAAGGTGGAGGAAATTATGATGAAGATGAAAATCTGTCAAAGTCCGAAATATTTGAACAGCCATGGAACAACCCTTCTGACGAAGTTTATTCAATTAAATTTCGATTAAAGTATTAGTTATTTTAAAAAGTCTTTGTAAGCTTTGTTTGAAGTTTCTTCTATAAACAAAGTTCCTGACTTGTTAAGATGTTTTGTAAGACGATGCTTGTTTGAATTAACGTCTTCTATTCCAATTAATATTTTTCCAAATGCGGATCCAAGATTTCTATAGTGGAATAATGATATATTCCAATCGCTCCCGAATTTCTCTAAAAATGATAAAAGTGCGCCTGGTTTTTCAGGAAATTCACCTCTAAATATTCTCTCATTATTATCACCTTTTTGATTAATTCTTCCGCCCACCATATGTCTTAAATGATCGTTTGAAATTTCATTTCTTGTAAGATCTTTAAAAACAAAACCTAGTTTCTTTAGTTTATTTTTTAGAGTTTGATATGATTTTTCAGTTTTAGTTCTGACACCAACAAGAACATATGCATCATTTAGATCTGACTTCCTATAATTAAATTCGGTTATTGGTGAGCTACCAAATACTCTTGATAAACTTAAAAAACTTCCTGGTTTTTCTGGTATTTTTATACTGAGTATTTTTTCTCTGTTTTCGCCAAGCTCAGATCTTTCTACTATAAAGTTTAGTCTTTGGAAATTAACATTTGCCCCACTACTAATTGCTAATAGGTTTTTACCTTTTACTTTTTTTGAATAAACTTTTAAACCCGCTAATGCTAAAGCTCCGGCTGGCTCAGAAAGAACTCTTGTGTCTTCAAATATATCTTTAACAGCAGCGCAAACCTCATCTACATTAACTGTTATTACCTCATCTACGCATTCTTTTGCAACATCGAAATTATGTTTCCCAATCTGAGCAACTGCCACGCCGTCAGCAAACAAACCAACCTCTTTAAGCGTCACTCTCTTGTTTGCTTTGATAGCTTCTGCAAAACATGCAGAATCTTCTACCTCAACACCAATTACTTTTATTTTTTTATTATGTTGCGCAATCCACGATGAAACACCAGCAAGGATTCCTCCACCACCAACTGGCACAAAAACTACATCATAATCATTATTATCATCGAGAATTTCTTTTCCAATTGTGCCCTGCCCCGCAATTGTCATTGGGTCATCAAAAGGATGAACAAAGGTCAATTTTTTTTTCTTAGAAATTTTGAGAGCTTCCTCTAAGGCAGAATTAACATTGTCACCATGCTGAACTATCTTTGCACCAAATCTTTTTACATCTTTTATTTTAATTTCTGGTGTTGTAATTGGCATTACAATAGTGCAATTAATTTTTAGTTTTTTACATGCGCTTGCAACACCCTGAGCGTGATTTCCTGCAGATGCCGCTATAACACCCCTTTTTTGTTGATCGGAGGATAAATTAACTATTTTGTTGTAAGCACCTCTATTTTTAAAAGAAAAAATAGGTTGAAGATCTTCTCTTTTTAAATATATTTTATTTTTTTCTTTTGCAGAAAGATTTGGTGCAAATGTTATAGGCGTATTTACAGCTACATCATATACAGAAGCATTTTCAATTAACTTAATATATTTTTTTGAGTTTTTAAAAGACCCAGTTTTTTTTATTTTTAATCTCAAGATAATTATCTATTGTTATTTTTCTTGTATTATACAGATATGAGTAGCTCAAAGATAAATGTTGCAAAACAAGCCATTGATTATATAAAAGATAAACTGCATTCTGAAATGATTTTGGGCATAGGTACTGGCTCTACTGTCAATTTTTTTATTGAGGAACTGGGTAATTACAGGAATCTTTTTGCTGGTGCTGTTTCAAGCTCAGAAGCTTCATCAAATTTACTTAATGAAAAAGGCATTGATGTTTTTAATTTAAATGATGTTATAGATATTGCATTCTATATTGATGGTGCCGATGAGGTTTCACCAGATAATGAATTAATAAAAGGTGGTGGAGGTGCGCATACTAGAGAAAAAATTGTTGCATCAGCATCTAATGAATTTGTCTGTATAGTTGATGACTCGAAGTTAGTAACAAGACTTGGGGCCTTTCCTCTTCCTGTTGAGGTTATACCTGAAAGTAGAAGTCTTGTTGCTCGAAGAATTGTTTCAATGGGGGGTACGCCAATCTATAGGGCGGGTTTTGTTACAGATCAAGGAAATCATATTCTGGACATACAAGATTTAGATATTTCTAACCCAGAAGCTGTTGAGGTTTTATTAAATAATATTCCAGGGGTTGTTGACAATGGAATCTTTGCATTTAATAAGCCCAAAACTGTTTTGGTGTCTAAATAAATTTAAAGAATTTTTTCAATTGCAGAAATAAGCTCTTGCGAATCAGGCTTAACTCCTGATTTAAAAGTGGAAATCACTTTTCCATTTTTAGAAATAAGATATTTATTGAAATTCCAAGTTGGTTCTACTCCAGATTCCTCTTTTAATTTTTTATAAAATGGGTGTGCTTTTTTTCCGCGAACTTTTACAGTCGAAAACATAGGAAAGTCTACTCCATATTCTGTTGAACAGAATTCGGCAACATCACTTTCATTGGAATATTCTTGAAAAAAGTCTCTAGAGGGAACTCCCAATACAACAAAATCATTTTCTTTATAAGTTTCATATAATTTCTGGAGACTAGCATATTGATAGGTATAACCACATCTACTAGCTACATTTACAACAAGCAACGTCTTTCCATCATATTCACATAAATTTTGAGTCTGAGCTGAATCAAGTATTCGCATTTCAGTATTAAGTAAATCTGAACATGCAAAAGCATGATTACATGCAGCAATACAGACAATAGATAGTAATAGTTTTTTCATTACTTAAAAGTATAAAGCTTGTGTCTAATTTAAGCTAATGGGCCGATGGCTAGAACAGATACTATAAATACACTGACCAGTATGAAAGTTTCAAATAATTCTTTATATTTACTCATTTTTAAAAAAACCTAATAAAAATGGAGGGACAGAGCCCTCCATATGATTCCAGAGTGTCAGCAAATCTAATAGGGGGAGAGGAGTGCTGACTCGTACTATTATATATACTTATATTATATTATCAATACTTTTTATAAATTAATTTAATTGTTTAATAAATATGCTATGTGTGAGCAATTAAACCTTTATAAACAAGGGTATTTTTTATGTATAATGCATATCTAAATTTTTTACGGAGTATAAATTGAAAGGAACAGTTCACTACGAAGTCGTTGATAGCGTCGCGCTTTTAACAGTTGATAATCCACCTGTTAATCCATTAAGTGAGGGCGTAAGGAACGGTCTTTATGAAGGTATTGCTAAAGCTGAAGCAGATGAGAGTGTTGTTGGGGTTGTTCTAACAGGAAAAGGTAGAGCTTTTATTGCTGGTGCAGATATTTCTGAATTTGGGGGAAACCTATCTGGTCATAGTCTAAATGAAGTATTTAAGAGTCTTGAATACTGTAAAAAACCTCTTGTGGCCGCTATTAACGGCATTACTCTTGGTGGTGGCCTTGAAACTGCATTATGTTGCAACTATAGAATTGCTTCAAATACAGCTTTTGTTGGTCTTCCAGAGGTAAATCTTGGTCTTTTACCTGGCGGTGGCGGTACTCAAAGGCTTCCTAGGCTTGTTGGACCATCTGAAGCATTAAAAATGATGCTTACAGGAACTCATGTTCCTGCTAAGAAAGCTTTAGATATGGGCATTGTAGACCTTTTATCAGAAAATGTTGTTGAAGACTCAATAGCTTTTGCGAAAGAAAAAGCAGCAGAAGACATAAAACATCCAATGGTTAGAGATCTAAATGAGAAGGTAATTGAAGCTAGAGGATCAGAAAATGTATTAGTGGAAGCTCAAGCGCTTGCAGCCAAATCAAGAAAAGGGCAATTTGCACCTGGTCAAATAATAAAGTGTGTTGAAGCAGCAATAAACCTTGATGATTTTGATGAAGGAATAAAGAAAGAAGGTGAATTATTTATCGAGTGCTTATTGCATCCGCAAAGAGAAGCAATGATTCATATATTTTTTGGTGAGAGAAGTGCTTCAAAAATTTCTGACATGCCAAAAGATACACCTGTCATGGATATTAAAAAAGCAGGAATTATTGGTTCTGGAACCATGGGTGGAGGAATAGCAATGTGTTTTGCTAATGCTGGTATTCCTGTTCATATTATTGATCAAGATGCAGATAATCTTAAAAGAGGTCTTTCTGTTATAGAAAAAAATTATGATTTTATGGTTGGCAGAGGTCGAATGACACCTGAGCAAAAAGACATGGTTTTTGGCTTGATTACTTCCAGTTTAGATTACAAAGATCTACATGATGTTGACATAGCTATTGAGGCTGTTTATGAAAATCTAGATTTAAAATTAGAAATTTTTAAAAGCTTGGATGAACATGTGCAGGATAATGCCATTCTAGCAAGTAATACATCTGGCTTAGATGTTGATGCTATAGCATCAGTAACGAAAAGACCCAACAAGGTAGTAGGTACTCACTTTTTTAGCCCAGCAAATATTATGAGATTGCTAGAAGTTGTAAGAGGTGAGCAAACATCACACGAGACATTAGCAACTGTAATGAATATAAGTAAGAGGATTAAAAAAGCTGCTGTTGTATCTTTAAATGCTCCTGGGTTTATAGGTAACAGAATGCTATTTAACTATACTGCGCAAGCAAATATGCTTCTCTTGGAGGGCGCCCTTCCCCATCAAATTGATCAAGCTATTGAGTCATTTGGTTTAAACATGGGTCCATTTAGGATGATGGACCTTGTTGGTCTAGATCTTGGGTGGAGAGCAAGAAAACTCAGCGGTGCTGAGTCACCCCTCCACGCAAAGATAGGAGATCATCTTTGTGATAATGATAGGTTTGGCCAAAAAAATGGAAAAGGTTATTACAATTATAGTGAAGGTTCGAGAGCTCCAAATCCAGCTCCAGAGAATGAGGCAATCTATGAAAAAATATCATCAGAGAATGGATTTACTAGAAGAGAAATATCTGATGAAGAAATAACAGATAGATGTATCTTAGCTCTTATAAATGAGGGTGCTGATATTCTTTCTGAGGGTGTTGCACAAAGAGCAGCTGATATTGATGTGGTTTATATAAATGGCTATGGCTTTCCAATATGGAGGGGTGGACCTATGCATCATGCAAATGCAATGGGATTAGATGTTGTTGTTGAAAAATTAAAGAAATATCATGAAATTACAGGAAATAATGCCTATAAACCAAGTGAATTGCTCATAAAGCTAGCTAAAAATGGTGAAAAGTTTAGTGAAGCGCCTTTAGAGGAAGAAAGAAAGGAAAAGCTTAATTTTGCAATGTCGTCGGTTGCTGGTAATTTTTAAAATATTACAGATTGGGACATTAGGCCTTAATAAGAACTTTTGTCCCTATTTTTACTCTATCAAACAATTCGATAGCATCTGTATTAAACATTCTTACGCAACCATGAGATGCTTTAGACCCAATTAGGCCCTCTTCATGGGTACCATGAATATAAATATATCTCTTATAAGAATCAACCATTCCACCCTTATTCATACCCTCCTCCTGCCCGTCAAGCCACATTATCCTTGAAGTAACAAAATCATCATCTGAATCTTCATATTCTTCTATAATTTCTGCAGATCTTCTGGTATTTATTCGGGATTTAAAAATAGTATTAATTAAGGCCCCTTCTCCGATTTTCTCTTTGACTATATGGTGACCAAGAGGGGTTTTAAATGAGTTTTCAATACTTCCTTCTCCATATTTTGATGTAGATACTGGATATGAGGACTGAATACTATTGTTTTGAATTAAATAAAGTCTTTGCTCAGATATATCAATTTCAATAGATATATCATTTGATGATACTTGAAATGAAAATAGTAGAAATAAAACTATATATGCGTTTTTCGACATTTAAATATTATAGCTGATATGAGTACTATTAAAATTGAAAATATATATGGAATAGAATATCCAAAAATATTATAAATGCTTCTTTCTTTCTTTATATCAATACCATTATTAATAACACCAGTTATTCCCTTATCTAGTTTATCAACAATTGTTCCATTATTGGTTATAATAGCTGAAAAACCATCATTAGTTGATCTTATAATCCATTTATTATTCTCAATTGCTCGAATTCTTGTTATATCTAGATGATGATATGGGCCAATAGAATTTCCAAACCATGTATCATTACTTACATTGATAATAAAATCTGAACTTTTGTTGCTTTTTCTTACTGTTTCTCCGAATGCAATATCAAAACATATTAAAGGAGCAAAATTTAAGGATCTATCATTGAATACAGCTATGTTTTGCTGATTTTTTTCGCCATGCTTTACATTTGACATAGGCATATCAAAAAAGTCAATAATGCCTCTTAATGAGGCTATAAATGGAATATATTCGCCAAATGGCACTAAATGCGTTTTATTGTAGTTTTTCCCTGTATTTAAGTTAATTAAAGAATTGTATAAGTTTCCATCATCATAATTCCATACTCCTGAAATAAACTCTTTATTAGATTTATCTAGGTTATTTACAAAATTATTAAAATCTAAGCTTTGCATTGAATATGGTAATTCTGCCTCAGGCATAACAATTATTTCTGATTTAGGAGATGATCTGTCTATCAGTTCTAATATATTTTTTTCAATTATATATTTATAACCATCCTGATATTTTAAAAAAGGATCAGAAGAGGGTTGAATTATAGAAACATAAACATCTCTTTTATCTCCAATTTTTTCCACAGCTGCCGGAATAAATAAAAGTAATGAGCCTAAAAAAATTAAGTAAGAAATATTTTTATTGGTTACCCAATATAAAGCCATGAGGCTTGCAATTAAATAGATCAACATGGAGCCGCCAGCAACTCCTAATATAGTGTAAATGTATTGAATGTAGGTATCTAAAAATACACTTCCAGGTATTAGCCAAGGAACACCATTTAATAAATAATACCTTGATAATTCACTAAGAATAAGAAAGCTTGATATGTATAGCAATTCTATATACGGAGATAAATTATTTTTGCTGAATAACCTATACCTTAAAAGTGATAATGGCATGCTAAAAATAGCTGTGAGAATTATGATTAATAAAAGAAAAATAATTAAAGACAACAATATAGATGTTTCTCCATAATAGTAAACACTCACTATTAACCATGACATCCCAAATCCCCAGTGACCAAATGACCAGAATATTATTTTTTTTAAAGAGCTATTTTCTTTATAAACTATCTCTTTAATAAGGTATGCATAGGATAGTATTATTAGAGGCTTAATAGAGAAGGGTGAAAAAGCAAAAATTCCAATAAAACCAAAAATAAATGGAATTAAGTATTGCTTTAACTTCATTGATTTTTTGTTATTTGAACCTTTTCAATTTTTCTATCATCAGCATCGATTACCTTTATAGTTAGGTCTTCTATTTTGACCTTATCGCCAACTTTTGGGAGTACTCCCAATTTACTAATAACAAAGCCTCCCAGTGTTTCAGCATCAATTGCTAATGGGTCAATATCAAGATTAAAAAACTCGGTGAACTCTTCTATTTCAATTTTTGCATCAGCATAAAACTTTTTATCAGAAATTTTAATGATTTCTTCTTCATCAACATCATGCTCATCTTCTATTTCACCAACAAGCTCTTCTAAAATGTCCTCAATAGTTACTAGTCCTGAAATAGTTCCATATTCATCTATGACAACAGCCATATGAGAGCGATCCTTTTTAAATTCCTCTAGCAATGAGTCAGCTTTTTTTGTTTCAGGTACTACATTAGGCTCTCTCAACATATCAGATAGGCTAAAGTTATTATTACCTTCATAAATTTTTGGTAACATATCCTTTGCAAGCAATATTCCAGCCACCTCGTCTCTTTCACTTCCTAATATAGGGTATCTCGAATGTCCGGATTCTATTATTTTTTCAAGAATTATATTTATTTCATCATCTATGCCAAAAGTAACCATATCAACTTTTGGAACCATAATTTCTTTTACTGTTGTATTTCCTAACCTTATAGCCTTATTTGCAATGGATTCAGCTTCTTTGTCTATAATATTTAAATCAACAGCATCTTTAAGAAAATCTGTAACCTCTGAAACAGACTGAGTCTTTATAAAAAAAGGGTTTCTAAAGAATTTTTTTATTTTTGATATGAGTCCCGAAGGAGGGTGGTTGTCTTCGTTTTCTAACTTTTGATTCATCTAGTATGGGTTGTTAATGTTAATTTTATTTAGAATATTTATTTCTTTACTTTCCATGGTCGCTGCCATCTCATCGTTTTCATGATCATATCCTAATATATGATATACACCATGAGCCAACATGTGAATCATATGGTCTTCAAAAAATTTTCCTTCTTCCTTGGCCTCTCTTTCAACATACTCTAGGCTAATTGCAATATCACCAATGTTTTTAGTTTTTATTAATGATATATCATCGTTCTGAAAAGAAAGAACGTTAGTTGTATTGTTCTTATTTCTAAATTGGTGATTTAATTTTTTCATTTCTTTATCGTTTAGTATTTTAAGGTTGATTTCGCTGTCAACCAATCCCTCATCATTCAATATTAAAGACACAATTCTTTGAAGCTTATCATGAAGACCTGGCTCTATTGAGATGCCTTTATCTAATGTAATTACTAAACTCACTTATTTATATTGGATTCAAATTTTTTATAAGCATCGATTATTTTTCTAACTAAAGGGTGTCGTATAACATCTTGGGAGGAAAACTCTACTATTCCAATGCCGCTAGTATCTTTTAAAACACGAATAACATGATCTAAGCCTGAAGTTATATGTTTTGGAAGATCTATTTGAGTTAAATCACCATTTATCACAGCTTGTGAGCCATATCCAATTCGAGTTAAAACCATTTTCATCTGCTCTACTGTTGTATTTTGACTTTCATCCATAATGATAAATGCATTATTTAGAGTTCTGCCACGCAAGTAAGCAAGTGGCGCAACTTCTATAACTTCTTTTTCAATTAACTTGGTAGTTCTTTCTACACCAAACATTTCATATAAACCATCATATAAAGGTCTTAGATAGGGGTCTACTTTTTGAGAAAGATCTCCAGGCAAGAAACCAAGCTTTTCTCCTGCTTCAACTGCTGGTCTAATTAAAATTATTTTTTGTACTTTTTCATTTAAAAGAGCCTCGACTGCAGCAGCCACTGCTAAATATGTCTTACCCGTACCCGCATCGCCAATACCAAAATTTATTTCAAACTTATTAATATTTTTTATATAAGATTGTTGATTAGCTCCCCTTGGT